>Ga0209282_1000333_pt1 | contig 23346 bp, 20 predicted proteins | sample Mtrugardesep15_FD_187529 | JGI IMG/M metagenome (GOLD analysis project Ga0209282, IMG submission 187529) | Root nodule microbial communities of legume samples collected from California, USA - M. trunc garden sep15 (SPAdes) (version 2) | ecosystem: Host-associated > Plants > Roots > Nodule...
AGATCTACCTGTGCATAATCCGGAGCCACAATACTACTGACATCTAATGCTTTTTCTTTGATGGGAGATAAAACAGATTCATGGTTCCCTTCCAAATAATTTGTAACTATCTCGTCGGAGACATTCTCAAGTTGCATGCTAAAAGTATTATTATGTATAACATGGCTGCTAGTAATAGGATTTACCAAATGTATCATTGTTGCTTCCGGGATGTCATCTGAACGGTCATTAGTTTCCTCACAATGATTGAGGGACTGTTTTCGTTTCCTCTTCTACTATTAGCAATTGTGATACATTCTGCTGCATGGGGCCAAATGCTAAAGATGAATCAATGTATGATGGATTATCGTTTATAGGTACCCACGTTACCTTCTTTGTCGGGACCTGCTTCCTCCCTTGAGTTATTTGTTCCTTAGGCATAATGGTTTCCTTCCAGGGATATAACCGTCTGCAAGCAGTAACGTCGTGGCCTATATTCTGACAATGAGAACCGAAATCCGGGAGCCATTCGTAAGCCACATCTATCGTAAAGGCGTACCCTTCCATTTCGACCACAATTTCATGAAAAGCTTGTGTGAGAAATCCATGTCCACCAGAATAGGTGTATAATGACTAAACAAGCGCTTAGATGTCGCATTGTCAATCAAAAGAGGTGTGCCAACAACACTAGAGATCTCATGGAGGGTCTGCTCCATCCAATACTTCTGAGGCAATTCCAGCAACTGAATCCACACCTGAGCATGAGTATTGCGATGAGCGTGCATATTAAAATCTTTGGCCCATTCAAACAGTCGAAGGACACACGATTTCAAGTTCACAGTGCCCACAGCCCAAACAATGCGCATATCCGTCTCAGTGGCAAAGAAAAATTCATAATATCCTCTTCCTAACGACAACATACGCCATGTTCCTGTTGTCTTCCATATCTTTTGGAGTTTCAACTGAATGTCCTTGGTTGCATAAGGTTTGTCGCCCTTGTTCAAAACAAGTCGTCCCCGCAAATTAGTCTTACATACTGCCATTCCTTTTTCATAAATGTCCTAGGTGATTTTGATGCTTACTGTTTCCCCACGAATTAATGGCTGAAGCAAGCTATCATTAGAGGAAACCTTAGTCGTTGTTGTCAATGCATGTGCAAATGTTACTGTCGGTGTTGCAATTGTTAAGGGAGGTGGTTCAACAGTCACAACTTTGGGAGCGGCTACAGGGGCAGAAATCTCAGCCTGCCAGTCAAACATGGCAGCCAAACAAAAGTTGCCGCAATTGTCCAATCTTGATTGCAATTATGAGCCAAATTGAATTAGAAGCCAAAAAGGGACCTTAAGAAGCCAAAACGTGATAGACTTTCAACAAGCTAATGACGTTAGTGGACAAAAACAATATCTAAGGCCTATGGGAACGTGACCATGTTATCACGGATGAAAATTGGTGAAACGGCCTATGATAGAACTAGCAATTGAAGGAAAAACAAGAAAAACAAACCGATTGGAATGGGAAAGATTCAGGGAGCGGCGCCGTCATGTTTCCTCTATCTACTTGTTGAGTTTGTTCCAAATTTCCTATTATTAATACTACTACTATTTCACGTTTAGTTACTTCAAATTTTATTACATTCACCATTTACCTAATTGCTTAAAAATCTTTTAGCATAAACCCTAACATGATAACATATCATTAACTTTGACTTTGTTTCTTTGTTTTAGTCTTAATCATCCATTTCATTTATGTTATTTTAAATATTTTTATTGAATTTGCTATTGTTTATTCTCATTTCTCTGTTTTAGTCTTAATCTTGCATTTTATTATGTGTCTTGAATTGTTTTGTATTTATTATGTGAAGTCACAACTCATGTTAGAATTGTTGTCACTAAGTTGCACAAAAAATCTTTGATTAAAAGGTTGGTTCGGCTTGTTTAGGTTAAGTTAAATAGTTAAATTTGAATATACATATCTTGTGATAATGTTAGTTATTTTGCATGACACTTTTGTTTACTATTTCGTATCTTGCTGCTTTTATGGATAATATTTAATATTTTATGGTCATTGTTTTATATTATTGCAGCTTCTCTTCTAGATAATTTTTTAAGATCATTATTTTATATTAGTGTTTTATATCAATGTTGTTGCTCTTTTGAATAATTTTGGATGATCATTATTTGAAAAATTGTTTTATATTAACAAATATCATTGTTTAATATTACATTAACATTTAACATTTTTTTTTAAATTTCTTGATTTCAGAAAATCAAATATAATCATCCTTGAAGTTGTTTTAAAACATTCTTTGAAAAAATCTTTTAAAAACAAATTGAACTATTGGTAACACAATGTTAGTGTGTTTGTGTCTTTAATGCATAGGAATTTGGACATACAAACAAATTATTCATTGTTTTAAATCATATTGATAAAACATTTGTTTTATAAATCATTCATTTACTGATGTTAACGTCTTTTAAAACATTCTTTGAAAACAATGTTTAAATTTGTTTTATTCTTATTATTAATTCACGTTTAATTACTTCAAATTTTATTACATTCACTATTTACCTAGTTGCTTAAAAACCTAATAAAAACCTCTAGATTTATTGTATAAACCCTAACATGATAGCATATCCTTAACAAGCCATACAAATGAGCAACCTAGTATTCGTCTCATTAAAACGGTTGTTAAGCTCCTGAAGTTGCATGTCCAAAACAGTATAAAATACTTCAATACGGTAATGGTTCTCTATTGTGAAAGATTCAACATTACTTTCACGCTTTGATTTTCCCGGGAAGTATATGCCACCCATGTTTGGAATATAATGTCATGCATATTGCATAATAAATTTACATCATCTAATAAAGATTCTCATCCATCATCTTGAAGAGTTCGTAACTGATGTTTTGTGATGCTAACTAGTTGCATAGCATTGACAATATCTTGATATTTCTTTTGCAATGTTTGTGACAATTCATTTGAAATGCACGAGAATTTTTTGATCAAATGTAATGTTAATGCAAAGTCAAAAGTATTCATCAAAAGTATGAGACCATTTGCTTCAGCTTTTTGTTCTCTTAGCAATGTCGAATCCCCTTTCAAAATTTCAAGAACATCAATTACAAAATTATACATCAATATCAAATTAGACAAAGTAGCAAAGTGAGAACTCCAACGATTATCAACAACATGTTTGAGATTAAGTTCCTGAGTCAAACCTTGCCATTAACAATTTCTCCCGATACCAAGGCTTCCCTAACATTCTTTATTTGTCTTTCACGAAGCATGTCTCATCGTTTACAAGATCCCCCAACAACATTTATTAAAGTAGACACTAAGTTAAAAACACCACAAACTTGAAGATGATCTTTGGCAATAGCAACCAATGTAAGTTGTGATTGATGAGCAAAACAATGTACATAAAATGCATATGGATTTTCACTCAAGATTAAAGTTTTTAGGCCCTCAAATTCTCCTTGCATGTTGCTAGCACCATCATAACCTTGTCCACGAATTCTTGAAGTAGTAAGACCATGTTTACAAAACAATTCTTCAATAGCCAATACCCAAGAAACTCTCGATAAGAATTTCATGTTTGTTAACATAAAGCAAAACAACAACCATTTTCTCTTTATTAGATACATCATGTGATTCATCAACAAAAATAGCAAATCATTCATCTCCAAAACCAGTCAAGATAACTTAGTGGTTTCTAAAGAGGCGACATTAACAATATTCCTTTGAATTGATGGACAAACATTGTATGATTATCAGGAGCATTTTTCAAAACAACTTGTCTTATCTTTTTTTTTCCTCTTAGCATACCATCTAAGCATCTCTAGGAAGTTATCTTAATTACTAGATTCTCTTTTTTCATTATGACCACGAAAGGTCAATCCTTGCTTTAATAGAAAACGAATGCAATCAATGGATGTTGTCAAACGCCTTCGATAAATGTCACAAACACTTTTAGATTGCTTACATATCACAGCTTTGATATGTTGATTCTGATTCATCAAATCTTGACATTTTTTCCAAGCAATGTTATGAGCACTACTTGGTCCTCTAACATGTGACGAGAGTTTATCTTTCTTATTTCAATTTGTGAATCCCTTTGTTACAAAATTATCATCACCAGATTGTTTTCCAAAATCAGGCCAAAAAGATAACAACATAAACAAAATGTCGTATCCATTTCTATCCTATACTCTAACCAATTTCCAAATTCATTAAACCAAGAAGAACAAAATCTTCTTAATGAATTTTTAACTTTCCTTTGAGAAAAAATGTGTTGAGTAGGTTGACATGGTCCTCTTTGTATATATGTTTTGCATATTTTTTTATTGATCATTCGGATGATATGCTGAAATTTTAATCCACTTTCCAAGATCTGATGGTAACTCTTCTAAATTTATCTGAGCATGTTGTTGACTAGATTGTTGTTCATTTGATGGTAACTTTTTCAAATTTAACTGAGCATGTTGTTGAGTACTAGATTCTTCATCATTTGATCGGAACTTCCTTTTAAAAAATCTCCTCATAAAGTCATACAACAATAAAAACAAAGGATGTGAGTGATTAACAACAATACTCAACATATCAATGGAGTAAAATACAGTAAGTTGAGTATTTTAATTTATAAGCAAGTTGTAAAGTGGATTAACTCATAAGTTTACATAAATGCTCACTCACAATTATCATTAACAACCAACATTCAAATTAAAATAACATACATTCATGTACATCTTTCCATATAATTAATCAGAAATGATAATCTACTAGTCTACTAGTATAAGTAATTGACGAGATCACACAACTAAAATCACACAAATCTATTAATAGTTTATTAATAGGATTCATAGAGCCAACAATACACATAATCAATTATCTTACTGTGTTGTGAAGTGTAACATCCCGCATTACTATCTCTATAAATAAGTTTGATAAGATTTTGTGTTTAGTTGAATTATAGAAATAAGAAGGGTGTATGAGGGAATAAAGAGTACATCTAGTAATTAAGCTCATTAGACTCAAGCCCACCCTAACTCATATTCACATTTAGATACAAAAATCAGAAAACACACACAACACTCATTTTTCTTCATCTCACTAGAAGAATGAAATAAGAGAGAGAGAGAGGAATAGAACGAATGGAAATCTACATAAATGGAATGTGTTGGATTGAAGAAGGAAGAAAAGATCCATTAAAAATAAGAAGAAAGAGGAAGAAAGCAGGAGTATGGGAAGGGAGAAAAATGAAGTAGTGAGAGTCATCATCACCATTAACCATAAATATTATTATTATTATTCTTACCACTTTAATTTCAGAAAATTCACTATCCCTTTCCTTCATACATGTAGAAATGTCATGAATTGACATTTAGGGTTTTATTTGAAGAAGAAAAAAAAGTTAGGTTTTTATGATATTGAGTAATAAAAATGGTGAGAGTAAAATTATATGAACATGTATTCCTCTTATGATTCTATTATGTTATATGATTTTGAAATTCTTGTTTATGTATTGATTTTATTAAAGTATAATGTTAATTTTACTGTTTGGTTTGTAAACTTTGATCAAAATTTTAGATGCATTAATTAAAAGAATCCGAATTAAGTTCAGATTGAAAAAAATTTCCGCACTTGAGAAAGTTGTTTATATTTTTCTCTCTTTAAGAAATTGGACGTTACATGAAGAGATTTGTAGTGTTGAAGTTACAGTGTTGTGAAGAGAATATATATCTTTGTTTATATATTGAAAAAGTTGGTTATGTGTTTCAAGGTTAAGTTAGATTATTTTTTCTGCAAATAACCCTTATCTTTGTATGCGTGTTTGTGTAGTTCTCTGATCTTTTAGTTATTCTAGTGTTTTGTTTGATAATTTTAAGCTTGTATTAAGTTATAAATTTCATTGTTAATTGTGAATTGAATTAGATAGTTAGATACATCAATAGTCATTTAAAAATGATTTTGTTTGACATCTCGTTGAAATTGGTTAAATGTTAATTTCAACATGTTACTAATTTCCATGATTACTTGTTATCAATGCAACTGGTTAAAATTATCATTTGTGGTTCAGACATTGTTTGTCATGCAAGGTTTTTGATATTGTCAAAGCTAGATTTTTATGATTGCTAATGAAAATTTGATAGCATGAATTGTTTTGCATTTGTTATTTGTAGTCACAATTCATGATATAATTGTTGTAACTAAGTTGCACAAAAAACGTTGATTAAATAGTTGGTTCTATTTGTTTAGGTTAAGTTAGATAGTTAAATCTGTATATCCATATATTGCGCCAATGTGTACTATTTTATATGAAACTTTTGTTTAGTATTTAATATTTTGCTGCTCTTCGAGATAATATTTGTTGATCATTATTTTATATTGACATTGTTTATTCACTTGAGGATAATTTTGGATGATAATTGTTTTATATTAACATTAGTGTATATTATTGTCGATGCTCTTCTTGATAATTTTGGATGATCATTGTTTGAAAAATGTTTGTTTTCTATTAATATTATTTTATATCATTGTTTAATATCATATTAACATTTAACTTTGTTCGAAAAGTTACATGATTTTAGAAAAACAAATTTAGTGATCCTTCAAGTTGTTTTATAACATTCTTTGAAAATTTCTTTAGAAATATTTTTTTTAAACCTTAAACCACATAAGGATAGAACTTAGTCTGTTACAAGACCAAATAACATCAATAGCTGAATGCAAACACATGACACACACAAGAGAAGAAAACATTAAGTCTCAACATACACCTGAAATAAACCCTAGGGCCCAAATTAGAAACCATAAACATATGATCATAAACCAAACGTAGTGCCGATTTTCGCTGAAATGAAGGTGCAAACAACAAGGATTTCAACTTGTAAATTGCTTACGACTACAACATCTCATGACCTTCCACCAAGATCCTTTGGAATAATGTCTTTCCTTAAAACCCTTTCTTGCCAAAGACCTCAAGCTTGCCTTAGCCATATCTGGAGTGTTGAAAGAGGGATACGCATGGAAGGAACAAACATCAGTTATATTCAACTTTTCGATGTTGTAGCAAAAATAAGGTTGAAGTTCCTCAACCTCCTTCTATATTCCCCTTCCTACAAACACATTCTCCTTGCTCGAAAAAAATTCAAGCGGAAGTGAAATGATTACTCGATCTGGAGTTAATTCAGTAAGAAGCTCATAAATGACACATTTGGTACCATAGCAAAGAGCAATAATGGAGGATAGTGTTTTGTCTTGCACCGGATCTTGAACATCATCCTGCAGAGCCTCATCTTGCACCACTTCATCTTCTTGCACCGGATATTGAACAACATATTCCAAAGCCTCATCTTGCACCTCATCATTGAACTCATATTTCTCATCATCATCGTTATCAATATCAGGGATGTACTTTAACTTCAATCCAAGATCACGTATTTCAAGGGATTTTTTATCCCCACCTTTCACAGAGTTATTCTCATCTTCCGCAGGGAGAGGGATGTTTTGTTGAAATCGATATTGAAGACGCACAAAGTCAAATGTAACAAGAGTGTTAACAACAATTTTATCAATCTTAACAACATACTCAACATGGTTGTTCAAGTGATTCAAACGAACTATTTTAATGACAGCTTTGTGTTCCATGTTGATGGCGGAGAAAGAAAAAAAGTGATTTGATTCCAAAAAGGATTAAGAGTCTGAGACCAAAAGACCTACAATGTAATATACATAAAGAAAGTGATACTTGAGTGGATAAAAAACCAAAAGACCCTCAAATATAATACATAACTATGCATGCAAGAACGTAAATTAAACTATCAATAACATAATGTTAATGTGTCTTTGTTGCATAAGAATTCGAACATGCAAGTTATCCATGGTTTTATATCATTCTTTGTTAATGTGTATTGATAACACATTTGATTTATACATCATTCTTTTACTAATGTTAATATTTTTAAAAAATGGACTTGCCATACCGCATTGTTTGAATAACCATACTAGTTGGACCGATCAAACTACAATTTTTTAAAAACCAGATTAGTCGAACTAGTTTTATGCCTGACTTGGTCTGCTCAATAAACAGTTATATAAACTATAAAAATTTATGATTAAGTATATGTTTTTTTAATATCTTTTAATCCTTTTTTTTATTTCATTTGTACTTTTTCAACTACAAATCGTATTTTTGTTTGTAGTCCACATAATTAATTTAATTAAAATATATGATTCATACTTTTGTGTTGTGACCACACAATACGTTTTCAACCTACATAAACTATTGTGTTGTCGAAAACAAAGGAGATTTGGACCTCTTTGATTATGTGAATCATAATTTCAATAAGCCTGCATGGATATGATTGCATTTAGATTATTTGCATATCTCATATGTCCATGCTTCTAAAATTTGGCTTCTCAATCCGTGCTAGTAATAGGTCTTGTGTATAACAAGAATTTATTTTTTCAAAGACAACAAGTAATATGTTTTAAATATTTATAACTATGTTTAACTTTATATATTACTATTGTGTCATTGGCAAACACTTAAACAAGTTCAAGCTTGTCTTCTGTATATACTTATATTGATCCAACAATGAGCATTTAGTTACCATCCATATTAGTTATTTCAAAACTCTTCATGCTTGTATTTTTTGGGTCTTAATCCTCCAATATTTAAGGAAATGAGATTGTAAGAGCATCTCCAATGGGAGGTCCTTACTTAACAAGGACCACTCCCTGTTAAGGACCCCCCATTGGAGAAAGAAAAAATAAGTCCACATTAAGGAACAGGTAACCATATAAGGACCCTCTCTCTCAGGCAACTAACGGGTCTCACGTTTAAAAGAAGTAATAAAATATGTACTATGTGGTCCCACTTACAAAAGAAGTAATATTTTAATAATTAATAGTTGTTTTAAATATTATTTTGTCAAATTGTCATCATTTTAAATAAAATGTAATTCATGCAAAATATTATTATTATTTTGTAAAATTTGTAATGTTAATTTTTCCATTTTCAAATTATTAACAAATGTGGCAAAAATTTAAGTTCATACGAATAAATAAATATTTTATAATTTAATTTTTTTAGGGATTATAATTAAATATTATGATGTAATTTATAATTTAATAAATAAATTAATTTTGTTTAATGATGTAAAGTTAATGGGGCATATTTAAGTATTTTTCATTGGACTCCTTATTAGTGTACTCCTATTGGAGTTATTGAATCCTTAATAGATACTTTTATTAAAATATAATAAATAAGTGATGTGTAACATGGGATCCACTTAAAAAGTCTCTATTAAAGAACTACAATTATGGATGCTCTAACAATCCTTTAAGATGATGAGTTTGAACATGAAAATTCTTTAATAACCATAAGTATTTTTATTTTTTTTGTCTTAATCCTCCGGTATTCAAGGCATAGAAATGCTTGTATTTCTCACCTGCTATATGGCCCGAGAGCCCATAGCAAGACCATTGCACGGACATGTGCTTTAAACACACGCAAACTCCTTTTGTAATTGTTATGTTTTTTTAAAGGCAAAATTACATGTTCTCGTGAATATAGTTCAGTTAATAAAAACAATGCAATATTACGCAAGGTCCGAGGTTCGAATTTCGGACACCACAAAAAAAAAAGTTAAATTACATTAGAAGATATTAAGTTATTTAATTGTTAGAAGATCTTTAAGTTATTTAATTGTAACAAATTGGTGTTTTAAGTTTTTTTCGTACCACTTAGGTTCTTTAAGTTATTTAATTGTAACAAGCTAGTCCTTTAAGTTTTTTTTGTCACCTTTAGGTCCTTTAAGTTATTTAAGTGTAACTTTTAGGCCCTGAATAACTTACATTTTTAAGATCTAAAATACCCCAAACTATAACGGTTAAATAACTTAAAAGACCTAATTGATAGAGACAAAATTTAAATGACCAACTTGTTACAATTAATTAACATAAATAACTTAAGTGGTAAAAAAAAACTTTAAGGATCAATTTATTACAAATCCACAAGCCCAAAACCACCCATGTCTATCTCTCATGATTCTCTACATATACCTACCACCTTAGTGTATCAGCATTGCTACCACCTTACCACTAACCAATTTAAATCAATTTCCCTATTCAGCTAATAAATCAAAGAATGATTGAAAAAGAAGCTCACACTACTTGGTAATGGTGTGGGAGGGTGGTGTTGCAGTATGTTGAGAATGAATTGGCAACGACAAGGGAAATTGGAAGAGTGAGGACGTCTCTAGTTTCTTCTCGAAAAGTCGGTTGGTCTCAAAGTTGCTTCTTGGAACGATGTAAGATCACAACTTCATCGACGTCAGAGGCAATTATAGTAGCCACATGGAAAGGGATTTTCTGACCTGATGGAGATTCATTGGAGTTGAAGAAACGACCGATGACGTTGTGCAGTTGTGTAGTGGCGCCAATATAGGGAAGGTTGTCGTAGTTGAAGGTTCCGACGAGGTAGTTGAAGTATATTACGGTGAAGGGATTGCTATTGACAGAGGGAAAATTACAGGGAATAGCAGTTACTTTGAAAGATGCAACTTTTTGAAGATCGGTAGCACTTGTGTGACATTGTTGTGTCAATGTCATGTGACATTAGTCAACCACAATGTGACAAGTGGCTTTCTTCTTTCTTTTTCTCAAGTATTTTTTGCTTTTTGTCATGCTTTTTGTTATTTTTTTAACTGAAATGTGACACATGGTACATTGTGGTTGGTCAATGGCATATGACATTGGCACTACAATGTCACACAAGTGGCTTCCGAGAAGAACGTTGCAATTTTAGACAAACAAAATGTATTAGAGTGCCACATCATTATTCGTGTGGTTTGCACGACAAAATGTTTTAATGTGTATTTATTGTTTAAAAGACTTTTTTTATAGTCCTTACTTGATTTTTTTTATGGAGTTCTTACTTAATGTTTGTCTTTTTAATATTAATGGGTATATTTGATACTTTACAAATTTCTACGACGGTATATTTGCAAAAACATTCAAAAATTTAACTTTGATGTTTTTGTTTTGTTTTCCTTCTTATAATAAAGACCGAAGGGAAAGTTATATACTCGCTCCGTTCCAAATTATCAGTCGATTTGAGGAAAAATTTGTTATCATTCTAAGTAGCTTTACAATATTAATGAAACATTAATATCATTTTTTCTATTATACCATTAACTATTTATTGGTATTTATTCTTTCAATTCTTTAATTTATATTTTTCATACTATTTATTAAAAACAATTTTGTAAAACAACTCATAATATATATTTCTCATAAAAAATTAATTAAACTCCTTAATACATGTTAGATGACCAAAGCAACTTATAATTTAGTATGGATGGAGTGGTTTTTTAATTGTGAAATTTTGTTCCCTTTATCTTCTGAAAGAAAAATATTAAATTGTAAATGTTCCCTTTATCTACTCAATGAAAAATATTAGATTATTTGTAGAATGTAGTGACTAAACAACTAGCTGCACAATACAAAAGTTATGACGAATGTTAGATTTAGAAAGAGAAGTTTTCTCTCATCAGATCCAACGGTTCTCACAACTTCTCTACTATGCAGTTGCGGAAGACAATCCAAATTTCGACTATGTTCAGCAACGGTGTATTGGACTTAAGTCCATACATCCAATTACACATAAATTCAAGGATTGTCCAATCATGACATCCATGCAGCTGTTGTAGAGTATCTGCAATGTTTTCTTAATCACATAAACTTTGGATGCAATGTTTTCAAGTATCTTCAATGCTTTCTACCGTTGATGTATGGTTTACAACTACTGTTGTATGACACAACAGTGGTAATGACCTATTTACAGGAACAAGTCTTGTATAAGCACAACTCTAAATAAAATTTATTTGAACACACACAGAAATAATATTAAGTAATGTGATTAAATTATTTCTCTTTTAAATTTTATCATTCATGTATATATGCCTAAATATTTTTTATTAGAGATGTGTCGAACTAAAGTATTTCTCACACAATGATGCATGCATATACTCGAGTTCCTTACGAATAGTGATTGTAAAGACAAATCAAATTTTGTCGTAATTATACTATGGTGAAAATTCCCAAGTTCCAACCAAGAATTTCCAACTATCATAATATAGAAATGTGTATATATATTCCAATTGTTGTTAGCTAGTGGCTTTGAGATACAATAAATTAGTATATCCGATCCAAATACTAAGATACATGAACATAGAATATGGTAACAATACTATGATGTCCCTTGAGCCAAACATGCTACGGTTTTTAAAAATTGACTAAGCAAACTAACTAGCTATGGACCAATAATCATTTTCGCCTAAAAAGCATACCATGCATGGCCAATTGAGTCCACAAAATTTTCCTAGGTGAGGAAATTCCAAATTCTTTTTTCTTCTTCTTTATTATTATTCATTCATGTGTTATTATATTATCTTTGTAAAGTGAACTAAGTAAAATGATTTTGACAACAACATATGAATTGCAACATGTATACCTCAATTTAGTTTCTTAAATTGGACAGGAAAGTACTTTTGTGTACTCAAAGCTTTGTTCCTCTTGTTGACCTTAGAAACATCAACAACTTTTTCCTATGTTTCACTTCTAAGAAAGTAATGATATCTTCATAGAACAGGTACCAATCTTAAACCATCTATTCTTCATCCATTTTTCACTATTATGTTCATATGTATAAGTGAGGTTATTTTTATTTTATTTTTCCAAATTTTTGTTATATCCCAACAGTAATTCTAGAAGGGTCAAATTACATGAAGTTTTCTTATAATGTAAGAAATAATACTCACATTCTTAATACATTTTTACTTCCCAAATATTAAGCTAAAATTTGTACCAGTTTACATGCCTAAACATTTTGAAAGAAGAGCTTTATGTGTAATTTATCAAATGTATAATGGCGGACTTAAATTAAACTCAACTAACGACAGATGTGAGCGGAAGATCCAACCATCTATATCAACCGCAAATGGTAAAACAGAGTTTTATTGTGTTAGTTAAATTTTGTTTTTCTTTCATTTTCCAACAAAAGTGTATTTTTTTATTTTATAAGTTACAAATGTATGCATAAATAGTATACAATGACAAAATAAATTTTCATTTTCATTCTATTGTAATGCAGGTTAACAGCTAATGTGCACTTGTTTACATAAAAAATATTTTCAACCTCATATCGATGACAGTATTGCATATAGGATGGGTGCAAAGAGAAATAAGGTTTGTAATGAAATTAAACTTATGTATGCTTACAAAATACTTTAAGGAATTTTGTGAAGGCTAATTGTGAAAGAAATTCTGGCTTATTCTCAAGGACATGGTTGTAAGTTGCAACATTTTTGTATAGTATCCCCTAGGCAGAATTGGTGACAATAAAATTGATAATGATAAGACATAATTTCTTCCACCTAACATCATTGTATAATAGAGACAAATCAGCAATAATATTGATTCTAGTCAAAGAAACTTCTCCTAATTGCTAATCAATCCTTTATGAAGTCTTTTTCACCAAAACAACCCTTTACCAAGGGGCTTCAACAACCTTATATTTGCATATATTACCAAGAGACCAAAATAAAAAGAATAAAAAGCTTCCTGAATTTTCACTCCAAGTACCACGTACTCAACCACACCCTACATAGAGAGAGTGTGTCATTTTCCATATAGAAGTTAATTTTATGTCATATTCCAAACTCCAAAAACTATATGCTAAAAAGCTTCATGTTGAGGCAAAGCCAAGCATAGATACACCAAACAAACCTTAAGTTACATATATATAATATTTTCATCTTCTATTCTTTTTTCCCTCCTTCAAAATCAAGGCAATTAATACACAAAACTTGAACCAAACAACATCTCCTCCTTCTTAGTCCAATGTCTCTTTCTCTTTAACAACCCTCAAAAAAATAAAATATATTAAAATACCTCAAACACCATTTTGACATGCCTGACCCAAATGCTAAGCAAGGTTAGGTGAAAGATAGCAACCTTGAAATAACATATATCAAAACCTTCCTTTTACAGCATAACTTGACATGAGTTCTTGCAGTTTTAATTCCTCTATTTGTTGATCATACAGTGCATGAAATTGTGTGAAATGAAATAAACAAGAGGAAGAATTCAAGAACCTTTTTGTTTTTTCATTTGGTTGGAACAATATTATATTGTCCTGTCTTATTATTGTGTATGTCTATTTTGGATTGGAACAATAAAATGCAGCTGCATATATCTCCAAGTTTGAGGCATGTAACTGTCCTTCCAGGCAAAGGACTTAAAGAGTTTATCAAAGTGAAAGTTGCGTCGAGGCGTCTTTCTTATAGGATGCTCTTCTATTCACTCTTGTTCTTCACTTTTCTTCTGAGGTTTGTGTTTGTTTTAACAGCTGTGGATGGCATTGATGGACAAAACAAGTGCTCTACCATAGGTACTCTACCTCTTTTCTCTCTCTCACACGCACTCGTGCACACACACATAGTCAGGTTGCCTTTTGTCACAATATCACTCTTTCATCACGGTTAGAATGTCAAAATAGTTTAATGAGTATATCCAATGATTCGTATTTTAAACTCAGTAAATTAGATTTAAAATTTATGCATAATATGAATCCTCCGGTCACATTATCAATCATTAGATGATTACGCAGTTAGAAAGAAGGTCGGAATAGTTGAATGAAGATTAGATGATTCGTATTTTAGACTCGGGAAATTGAATTTAGAAATTATTTAAAAAATGAATCATTCGATCTTCAATCAATGGTTCTGAGTAAATAACTATAGTAAATTTATCACATTTTGGCTCTAATGTTATTTTTTGCTGCATCCAATATCTAACAAATCAATAAAAAAAGTTACCGGCTTTTGATTTTAAAATTAATGTGACATTGGATACATTAGTTTGTTGTTTTTAAATCTTATCTATACTGAGTTTGTTTATCTAATCAGAAAATGTACTACTATTTTTTTATGATTATCCCTCATCCTGCTACTGCAAGGTCCAAGTGAATCTGTAATAACAGACACACCAAACAAAAATACAAATATCCAATAAAGATTCTTTATGTTATCACTTTTGTCAGAACTGTATTTTATGTATCTTGTACAACTAGAATAGTTACTGTTGGAGCAAGCTTGACCATAGAATAAAATTTTCCATTATAAATTGATAAGGTTTTACAGCACAAAATCACAAAACCTTGCATATATAATAAATTATCTTGTAATTTGTTAATTACAATGCTAAAGCATGAATTTTAGATTTAACTAGCCTCAAATTCTAGACTTATGTTTCATAGTTTTTTTTTTAAAAATAAAATAAAAAATGTTTGAGCAAGTTCAAGACTTGTTACAACTTGACATCACAATTCCAATATAAGTTATCTTGACTTGTCTGTATTTTTCTATGGTTGACAATTTAATAATAATTTTTTTATCTCTCCTATAATGAAACTAAGACTTAATTTAGATCTATTATCATATGGTATCGCAAACATCGTCACATTTTGGTTGTTCAAATATCATTTCCCTTGTTATATCGGTTTATATATGACAATTTGATTAACTTCGAAATATATTTGCAGGTTGTCTAGGAAAAAAATTAGGGCCAAGGATTTTGGGTAGACGACCTGAATCAACTGTAATCTCTTAACTCTTCTGATAAGCTGAAAATTATTACCATTTTATTCAATTTTCTATTGGTGGCTGAAAATGACATGACTTTTTCATAGGTCCCAGAAGTGATATACCAAACTTTAGATGAACCAATTGGCAATGATGAACTAAAGGGAAGGTTTGATATTCCACAAACTTTAGAAGAGTTCATGGTTAAAATGAAGGAAGGTGGATATGATGCCAAAACATTTGCAGTTAAACTTAGAGAAATGGTACAACACTGTCCTCTTCTTTTCCCCTGCAGTCACTGTTTGCACGCATTAACGCAATCAGCACATTTGTGACCGTTGGATTGAAATTGGACAGTCCAGATTTTTATTTTTAATATTTAAAAAGAATAATAAATATTGAGCTTGAAATATTGACTGTCCGTTCTCAATCCAACTGTCACCGATGTGCTGACCGCTTGAATTCGTGCTACTGGTGACTGCACGGAATCCAAATTTGAAATCATTCTAGTGATTTTCATACACTTTGTCAAGTTGAAGTCTCAAATAATGATAAATGAACTGTTATTAGGTAACCCTTATGGAACAAAGGACTAGGTTGGCCAAAATCCAAGAGTATCTATATCGCCATGTAGCATCAAGCAGCATACCGAAACAACTTCATTGTCTTGACCTGAGATTAGCACATGAGCATACCAACAACGCAGCAGCACGCCTTCAGCTACCGTCTGCGGAACTAGTTCCTGCCCTTGTTGACAATTCCTATTACCATTTTGTTTTAGCCTCAGATAATGTGCTTGCTGCCTCGGTTGTTGCAACATCACTCGTTCGTAACTGTTTACGACCTACTAAGGTTGTTATACACATAATCACAGACCGAAAGACTTATTATCCCATGCAGGCTTGGTTCTCATTGCATCCTTTATCACCTGCTGTGATTGAGGTCAAGGCATTGCACCAATTTGATTGGTTTTCAAAGGGGAAGGTGCCTGTTTTAGAAGCAATGGAGAACGATCAGAAGGTGCGTTCGCAGTTTAGGGGAGGTTCATCGGCTATAGTTTCAAATACATCTGAGAAGCCAAATGTTATTGCAGCAAAACTACAGGCACTTAGTCCCAAGTATAATTCAGTGATGAACCACATTCGGATACATCTACCCGAGGTAAAAGGGATAGCTAGCATAGCAAGTAAATCATTTTTGTTTTTTGATAGCTTATAACCAAATAAATATTTTTAAGCCTGTGATGCTTATAACAATGACAATTTTTCATAACAGTTGTTTCCAAGTCTTAACAAGGTGGTCTTCCTCGACGATGACATTGTGATACAAACTGACCTTACACCTCTGTGGGACATTGACATGAACGGAAAAGTGAATGGAGCAGTGGAAACATGCAATGGAGAAGACAAGTTTGTGATGTCAAAAAGGTTGAAAAGTTATTTGAACTTTTCTCACCCTCTAATCTCTGAAAATTTCAATCCCAACGAATGTGCTTGGGCCTACGGCATGAACATTTTTGACTTGGAGGCTTGGAGGAGGACCAACATAAGCAATACATATCACCATTGGGTTGCGCAGGTATGTTTGTATTACATTCTACAGAAAAGGGAATATGCCTTTTGTTTGAAAGAGCTTGGTTGTGCGAATCGAGCCTGTGAGGTCCAGTCACATGGCAGCAACTTCAATTGTTGCGCCAAGGCTCGCCTTCTACCATAATACAATAAAGACAAATGATAAAGAAAAGAGTCAAACAACATTTTGTATACTTCAAATATGTATTATAATTGAGTTTCCATAAAAGTGATAGCTCATAAGATATAGTATTGATATTTTCATTTTGATTTATGCAGAATATTAAATCAGACCTGAGTTTGTGGCAGCTAGGTACATTACCTCCTGGATTGATAGCATTTCATGGCCATGTCCACGTTATAGATCCTTTCTGGCATATGCTTGGATTGGGATATCAGGAAAATACAAATGTTTATGATGTTGAGAATGCCGGTGTCATCCATTTCAATGGAAGGGCAAAGCCATGGCTAGACATAGCTTTTCCAGAACTAAGGTCATTGTGGACGAAATATGTCGACTTCTCAGATAAGTTCATTAAAAGCTGTCACATTAGAGCATGATAGGGAAAAAGCCATGACCTCTCAACTACGAGTTACAGAAATGGTATTTGTAAACCAAGGGAAAAAGAAAATGAGATAGTTCTTCTTCCACTCATTAGGCCTTCTATGACATCAGAGACAACAATGATATGGCATTATGGTCCTTTCTTGCTTTCAAATTTTACTTTTGACTCACTTTCTTCTGTCGAAATTCTCATATTCTTTTTCTCTTGAATTCATATTGTAAGTATGAGTATTTGTAGATTATATATGTATGTATTAAGCACAGCTTTTTTGTAAAAAAACCTGCGTCCTCAAGGTTTCACAATTAACTTTTATAAAAGGATGAAATAAAAGAGAGACCAAAGGACCATTTCATTGAATTTTGTTTCTAAATTATCTTGCAATTACATGACATCAAATGTTATATAATTACATAGATGTTTAATTATACTTATCACTATATTGTAGAATATCAAGAACTTAAGGCATAGTCCTTGAAAGTAATTTGATTTCTCATTCAAAATTGGTGAAAGAACATCTTCATACAACGGTCATAAACTCATAGCATTGTCCTACATTCATTGTGACATATGCACAGAAATATTAATACCTTGAAGATCAGTTCTTCAGTTGAATCAGTTCCATTTACTTTTTCCCTGTCACATTCGACACCAATCCCTTGATGAACTTCGCAGACTTGGTTATCGGCGAATTAACAGCCATCAAATTATACAAAACAATCTCAACTTCACCAATGGTTGGCCTAACCTTGAAAGAAGAAACCACCTTCATTTCTTCACCTTCTTCTACAAGAACATTCCATTTCTCTGCACTCGCAACCCCATCTTTCACACACTTAAAAATCACACCTTTTCTTTTGCTCAATATCCCTCTCACCTCCAATCCCATAAAAGAATAAACTACTTCAAAAGAACTCACAAAACCACTTAGATCACCAAAGTTTTTCTCTTCCTCAAATGCCCATTTTGGATTCAACAAAACCACTGGCTTTGGATTAAAAGCATCACTCACCATTTTCACCACTGACAATTTAGAACTCTCTGGCACAAAAAATACTGCCACATCAGAAGAATTCAAGATTCTGGGGTCAGTTTTATCAACTGAAACAATGTCAATGTGTTCAACTTGGTTGCTTGCTTGAGACTCAAAAGCAACAATTGCAGCTTTTTTCAAGCTAGGATTAGGCCAAATGATTAAGATCTTAATTGGAGAACCTTTTCTTTTGATTGGTATGTCCCCAAAAATATCAAGAGCAAGTTTAGAAACTGAATCCGGAGAGTCATCGATGACCGGGATTTCAACCCGAAATCTGGGTTGCTTCAGTTTCTTGCTTTTGCCTATTACTTTTAGGTTGTTGAGGGGCTTCTCTAAGGTTGTTGAAAGGGATGTTTTGGCTTGAAGTATTGCATCTTCTTTTGAGGTGGGTGGGTTAGGGGAAGAGAGTGAGGACTGGATAGATGTGTATGTAGCTTTGAGGGGAACAGTAGGGTTTTGAGGGATGCATGATATATGGTAGTGTTTGCATTGATAATGAGTATGAAATGGTATTGATGTAAATTTGGTAGTGGAATGTGTATGTATGCATGATGGTGGATTGGAAATTTTGGTAGATTGTGAATGAATTGTGTAAAGATAGGATGATGATGATGCCATTTAAGGTTTTAAACAGAGGTGGAAGATGTTTGTGATAGTTTTGATACGAAACAGTTGTCTCAAAGTTCTATCAGGATAAGATATCAAGGTGTGCTCTTTGTTCACAATCACAGCCGAAATGATATTTGTACAACCATTTTTGACAACTTTATCTCTTATACTCACATTATCTTTTTACTTTCTCTCTCTATTGCTTTGTTTTTGTGTCAATACCACTTTTTCTTTGCAAATTAATGGTTGTATCAAAAGTTGTCTTGAAAAAGTTTGTTCAAATAACACAACTCGCCTCACAATAGATCAACCACTAGTGGAGTATAATAGCTATAACTTCGATCCTACTGCCATTGAAAAGGTAGAGTAAAAAATGATAAATTTTAAAAAATAAAAAATATATATTTAAAAAAAATGAAATACTAAACAAATAACTGTTACTGTCAGTTAAAAAACATTTATTTAAAAAAAAATATGAAATACAAAATAAATACATATTACCATCCCATTAAATTACTACCAAGCTTTTCAGCTAATCACATTTCTTTATTCATCTGTATTTCATTACTTTTCAACTCATTTAAAATGAACAGTTGACTTCAAACTTATAAGGATGAAATAAGTAACATCAATACTTGATAAATAAATTAATAATTCATGTTAAGTACATGTGCAAAACAAATTATAAATGTATCAAAATATCATTCTTTAATGGAGTTATTCATCAACAGTTGATAATGAAGTAAGATCAACTGTAACAGATAAATTAATGATTGAAATTACTTAACTTCACTCTCTACATGAACTGTTCACTTCAGAGAAACCAATCCATCTCGTCAAAATATCTATGTTTACTATAAAGAAACTTCCATTAGACTGATTTTAGTCAATAATTTTCACCTGATGAAAAGAATGTTTTTTACAAACTTAAAACAATAGCAGTTTGCAAGAATGCATTCTTTAATTTTTGTGAACTAAACCAAAGTAACATGTTACTGTACTTGAACCAGCAACAAATATTAAAGCCGGGAGAAGACAGCCAGACAAGCTTATTAACTTTTACATGCAAATGACAACATTACTTCATAATAGTATTAGACTTTCACAATAGCAGATACCAGTTAGAATACATAGTAAATAACTAAAAGGAAAGAGTATATGGGGGAAGGAATACAACAGGAATACAACTTTTAGGTCATAATGGAATCCCAAAAAATTGTACAGTGCCAATTTAGGCAACTGGTGGACGGAGTACATGATCCTGTGAGGTATCCACTGCGGCTGGTGGCATGAATTGCCACATGGCAACTCCTGGATAACTCATGAAAGGCATTAATTTGTTGCTAGGGGCTTGGCCTTGATGAGCAAATGCAGCAGGGATTGCAGGAGGGTGTGTCAAGAAACTAGGTTGGGTGTTCATTGATTTCACCTGCTGCTCCAACTTCTCCTTCTCAGCCTTAAGCCTCTGCTTCTCATCACGGAGTTCATTCTTCTCAACCTGCATAGTAGATAGAAGTCACTGATATGACAAAGTATTACAGTTAAAGTATAAAAATGAAGGGAAATGAAATTATCTAGAATATGGACCTTCCTTCTCCTAAAGAAATTTTGGTATATATAAAATTAAGGCCTCACCTTTAACTCTTTAATCTTCTCTTGAAGACCTGAATTTGAGTCTTTCAACTTTTGGGCTTCACCCCGCAACTGTGTCACCATTCGGACAGCATCAATCAGAATTGCCGCCTTGTCTGTTTTAGGAGGCCTTCCAGGCTCCAAGATGGAGCCTAATTCAACAAACCTATCCATGTCAATCATATTAGTTACATACCCCAAATACACAGTCTACAGAGAAACCCACCGAGTAAAGAGGATAGGAATAATAAAAGGCAATATAGTGGGGATTACTTGTCGTTCAGCCTATCCCTCCGCAACTTCTCTCGACATGCCTTAGAGCTGGAAGGAGCACATGAATCGGATCTACCTCTGAAGCAAGAACAAAACAAGATATATGGGTTAACTATTTCTTATACTATACAAGCAATAGGATTTGTCAGGGAAATATTTTATTGATGCCACTGAACAGATACTGCTATCGCTTATTATCTTCACTTTAGAAACCATGTTAAATTGCCAATTTAACTCAATTACATTACCTCAAAGCAGTAAGTTAGTTGACGCTAACTTGCTTTACTCATGTCGATTATGTGTTGTTTTTATTAACATTAACTAGCTTGTGTAATGAGAAATGAAAGGTAAAATAAAATAGCGTACCTCTTCTTCGAACCAGGTTCTTTGATACCATCAGAATCCACTAGAGAGCTATCATCCATTTCAATACTAGGAGCAGCGAGATAACACAGAAGCATAACTTAGTAAATTAATACTATGGGATGGGAGGTATGTATTTATAGAAAGAAAAAAAAAATTATAATTCTCAAACCAAAACCTAAAATCCAAGGTAAAGGAACTGCAACAGTAATTGGGGACTCTACGACTACATCATCGCTATTGTAATTAAATTACGATTGCATCAGTCACATTAATTCGCAGTTTTCCATAATACAAGGGATGCATGCAGTCAATTTGCACACACAGCTTCCCGACACCGACACTCAGATTGAAAGTGTGTCCAGTGTTCAACACATATCAATTCCCAACAACGACACAACACTAACACATGTTGTGTCATTTAATTATTCAATTTTCTCGAATTTTTTACTAGTGTTAGTGCCGTGTCTTGTATTCGTGTATTCATCAACAGCTATTGAAACAAGGCAGCACAGACAATTAAACCCACCAACATATCCAGAACAGAAGATTCAAGAACATCATCGTTAACCAATTCAAAAATTACACTTGTCACACTTGTATATCCAACCTAGTTCAAGTTCTACTACAAATTCACAATAACCCCAAGTACACAAAACATCACAAATAACTGAACACCAATGAAAACCACAGCAATTTGTGAGAATTAACTACAAATTCAAAAAAATTGCATCAAAATCACAAAATTTACAAACCCATGTTTAAAAATTCAAACTTTACAAAAGAAAAACAATCAGCAACAAATTTGTAAAAAGGGGCAAAAACATGAAACCCTAATTTAAGAAAGGGGGAAAATCAGATACCCGCCATTGGAGAGGTGAGGTGGGGGCCACGTGAAGGCGAAGGAGCCATCGACAGAAACAGGAATTTCATCAATCAAAGGGTAATCGAAAAGCCAATTGGTGTTTTCCGGGGAAACCATGGTTGGGTGGAATTTTCCCGGAAAATTGTGAATTTTCCCGGCGGTGAAGAAATGAGAGTTTCTTTTTATTTTATTTTCTTTTTATTTTCTATTTTGTTTCAAATGAAGTGAGAGAGTGATGATTGTTTGTTTGGTTGAAAAAATGAAAACCACGTTTGAGGGTAGAGAAAAAAAGAGTGGTTTTTGAAGATTTTTTAATAATTTCTTTTTATGGTAATAAAATGGGAATCTAATGCTTATGCGTTTGAGAGTGAGTGATGTGACAAGATACGAAGAAAATGGAAAAAAATTTGTTACATAAACAATTCCAAGTGCTCTTTAGATTCTTTTTCAAGAAAACGGTACCAAGCTTGGGATTCAAAATTGCAAATCAAATATGAGGATTTATCTTATAAGAAAAATAAATTTGAGTGCTTAGTAGATATAATTATTTTTTAGACTTATTATTGATTAATAAAAGATAAAAAATGAATACATGAAATGTTCTATATATAGTAGTGAATCATAGGATCAAAGATTGAATATTCATGAGATGATAGCGTCAAAGAGTGAAGATTCATTTCTTAAGAAAAATGAGTTTGAGAATTTGATAGATTGAAAAATACTCCCTCCGTCCCATAATATAAGCAAAAAAAACACATTTTCTTTGTCCCAAAATATAAGCAAAAAAGACAAATTTTTATCCTATTT
>Ga0209282_1000336_pt1 | contig 23283 bp, 7 predicted proteins | sample Mtrugardesep15_FD_187529 | JGI IMG/M metagenome (GOLD analysis project Ga0209282, IMG submission 187529) | Root nodule microbial communities of legume samples collected from California, USA - M. trunc garden sep15 (SPAdes) (version 2) | ecosystem: Host-associated > Plants > Roots > Nodule...
ATTAGTAGGTTAATGTCATAGTGTAACGGACCAAAATTCAAATTATAATTTATTCACGTTATTTATTATAATTTTGTAACCTGCCAAATTTTTAATGTACTGTATAAATGTTAATCGAATACTAATTATATTAATAATTATTTGATTGTAACGTACAAATTTTTAATGTAACATATAAATTTTAATCGAAACAATAATTATATTAATAACTATTTGATTGTAACGTACCAATTTTTTAATGTAACATATAAATTTTAATCGAAACAATAATTATATTAATAATTATTTGATTGTATCGTACCAATTTTTTAATGTAACATATAAATTATAATCAAAATAATAATTATATTAATAATTATTTGATTGTAACCGACTATGAATCTTATTCACGATTTAATTTTAAATAAAAAACGGTGTTTAGATAATAATCATAATTATTAAGCTTGTATTAAAATTTAGGAGAAACTTTTGCAATAGATGCCAAGTAGGATTATGATGAGGTGGACATCTTTAGAGGAGGGGATTTTAGAATAAGCTATTTCTAAAAACTCTAAATTGTTAGTATAAAGATATATACATCAATTGCACGAGTGATACGTAGAAATATATCTCATAAACATATATCAATGATTTTAATCAAATATCTCACTTATCAAATAATTATTGATCGAACGGATCCATAATCCAATTAAAAAGATAAACACACATACTTAATACATGTAATCATTTAAATCTGATTTATGGTTAGTGATTGGTTGTGATACCACTAAAGGGGAAATCACTAAAAAATAAAACTGATAATGGCAGAAAATTTAAAATAAAAAAAGGCTTGGAAGTAAATATTTTCCATTTTAACAGTTAAATATATTCTGAATTAAAGAAAATGCAGTATGCCTGAATTAAAGGCCATATGAATATCTTTAAAACTAGTATGGAGCCCGTGCCAAGCACGGATAAAGAAATCGCTATTGAATCACATTGAATGTATGTGATGTGTTTTGATTGAATGTATTTACACTATTGATTTATATAAATTAAGGATTGACCACACATCCCCTCAAAAATAATTGTTTTTGGGTGTTAAATATGATAGATTTTTAATGCAAAATACATTTTTTTTAAGAAGATAATGCAAAATACATTTTTTTTAAGAAGATAATGCAAAATACATATTAGTCCAGCGTAATATTTGTTTTTTTTAAAAGATCATAATATTTTTTTTGCTTTCGCATCGGTTTCCAACCCACCAATGGCGGGCGACTAATCCGGCTCGTGCGTAGAGACATGCACACTGACCAAGCGTTGTTCCCCGTGGGAATCGAACCCGGTATTCCTCAGGTACGTCCTTGGAAGGAGCTCCTTGCCACTAGAGCCTAAGCAACTTTGTTAAAAGATCATAATATTTGTTGACATGTAGTTGCATATTAGACTCAGATGGTTAATGAATTTCACCAAAAACGAAACGTTCAGAAGAACCCGAGTTTGATTCCTAGATAAAACAATTAGCGTTCATATTATTCTTACTTCACGGCTGAAATCTGATTTACCAGGGTCCATTTCCCTTGGAAACTGGAGTCCCTGGTAATTCGGAGGGTTAACATAAAAAAACTAATAATATATTAATTAATTATATAATGTATTAATTTTTTTTTTAAAAAAACTATTAATCATTCCCATCTAAATTAGGTAATTATTAAGAGGATAGTTCAATTTCGAGTAAAATGTATTTTTTTTATCTTTTTAAATATATCAACTTTCATTTTTAGTTACTCGATAAAATTCTAAAAACTTTGACTACTCTATATTTTCTGTTATCAATTTTAGTTCATCTTTTTACTAAAAATTCAAATGGCATGTTGGAAGCGATTAAAAAATCATTTTAATGCAAACTTGGTAACATTTATATTTGTATACATTGAAAATCATCGTAAAATTAAATTACAATTGCCTTTGCTATATTCAAAAATATAAATATATTGTTATATACTTGTATTGAAAATGCAAATATATATTGTATATACTCAAAATACAATTCTAATAGTTTAATTAATTTATAAAAATGCATGTGATATATATTTAAATAATTTTATCAAAATCATCAATAAATTATTTTTATAAACAACATATAAATATCCCCCGTCAAAAAACATATAAATAGTACATGGTACTCTAATAGTTTTTAAAATAGAATTTAAATAGGGAAATTAAAATATGTTAATTCTAATTTACAACAATAATTTCATCAATCAATTGTAATTCAATTTTCGTACCAAATAACCCCCTGTTTTAGAAACCTATAAAGTTGTTTAAAATTAATGAAATATATGGAAAATAACTATTAATCGGAAAAAAGGTGTATTTTACATCATTCATTTCATTAACCATAAATAAATTGTTTCAAAATTTTTTGTTTATAAAAATTTAAGTGAGTTGGGATCCGAGAGTTCATTATAGTCATGATAAACCTCAAATTTTAGAGAGTGCTTACCGATCATCTACCAAAGATACTATCATATTGACAATGAGAGTTGAACTCATAATCTTGCAAATGAGTCAACTACTTATCAATCAAGTCATCCTTTGTTAACTTCAAATTTTGAAACTTATAAAAATTTAAAAATAAATTTATTATTTATTATTTCCATTAATCTCATTCTTAAATATTTAAAAAAAAAATACTTATGTGAGCATAATTCAATTGGTAGAAACAATGCAATGTAATATGCAGGAATCGGTGTTCAAACCACAAATAACCTATTTATTCAGCTTAAAGGAGCCATGAGACTACTTAAAAAAAAAAAAATTTAAAAATGTAAACATTCCTAAACAAATTGTTATTTAGTAGCCCGTACTTAAGTAAGCAAAGTAGCAAACGACATCACCAAGTGGGTTTGTCTTGTCTTGTTTCTAAGACTACATTCGCGATAATATATGAATGAAATCCTTAAGAAGTATATGAGAAGTTTTTTATTTTCTTGTCTTGTTTTATCTACCGAGTTATATTTATGTCCCTAAAATTTTTACTTTTTATTTTTCATAAATGAAATTTTAGCTTAATTTTTCTATTAACTTTATTTTTAAGAAAAAAGAGAGGCGACCCGAGCCAGATTGGCACAACAACCCTATTTACATTTTAAACATTTAAATTGATTTTTTTTTAGAGTAAATTAAGAGAAATAGTTTGACTTTTTAAAAGGAATTGATTCAATTTTGACGGTTTATATTAGTATGTTGTTGTATTCGGCTCATATATGAACAAATGTTCATCTGAATTCGAATTACAGCTAAATAATTCACTTCCTTCCTCAAACAAAGAAAACTAAATAATTCACTTCCTTATATAATAGCTGGTACAAATGAATTGTTGGACTGAAATAAGTCACTTAAAACCTCATTTAAAAGATTATGTGGTACAAATGAATCAAATAGTCCCTTTAAAATGAGCCTAAAATTTGGATGATTACATTGTAACATGAAGTTAGTAATTGTGAGTCTAAACTTTAAAATTTAAATTGAACCACATTCATCTATCTGTAATGAAGAAATAAAAAAATTTAGATATCCTCACGGTTATATTTATTGCCACTGAATAATCTTCAATATCTTAAATAGTTTTCCTCATTGTCAATTTCAACAAATCATCTTCTTCACCAACTTTTGCAACGTATGGAAGCAAACTAATTGCCGGACTGAGCAAGTCATTCTTCAGCAAACTAACCATATTAATGTCTTACAAATAAACGATTGTAGAATATATTTTATGATATAGATGATGTTGATATATTACTCACCTTGCTAGATCTTAACTTGAATCAGCCTTGGTTTATTTCATATGCATATACTCTGCTTTGGAGACCATGGAATTTAAGGAAAATACACTTTGCACAAACAAAACCACGTTGTATGTCCTTGTAGTCAAAATATGGACGGTTTATATAGACACTTAATAAGGTTATGGCTTGATACAATAACCTCTAAATGGTTAACATTAAAGGAATTAAAGGAATATCAAGAGAATTGATACGGTAATTAATATTAATATTGACCATTTCAGACGAATTGAATGACATGCTGATATTCAACTATCAATTTTTTTCTTTTTCTCAAAGGGTGGGTATTCAACATTATTAATAACAATTGAATTTGATTAACATTAATTGTGAACCATTCCATAACAATGTCACGTGTACTTTAGAATAGAGAAGGATTGAAATGTTTAGATTGTAGATGTAGATGTAGATTGTAGATTAAGAGCAAAGAAAGACATCTAAATAATATTCTTTACTGTCTTATTTCATTTTATTACCATCATATTAAAGTACAAATCCATAACTAGAACTGTATTGAAACTAAAAGAGAAAAATTAATATCACTGGATGTCAACATTATAACTAAATGATATCTCATGAAATATTATAGAATGGTGTTTGTATAATATCTTTGGTCAAACACTAAATGCAGACTCATGTGGGGACAAGATTTATTGGTTCCAAGATTTTAATGCAGTGACATGTTTCCTTTATACACCTCACAACAAGATCAGTTGGGCACAACCACGAACTTCTTATACACTCCCAATCGGTAACACATTTGCCCTTCTCGTAAATTTCGAGCCCATCGGTAACATATTTATGCTTCTCAAGAATTTTCGTTGAAACTAGAAACGGAGAAAGAAAAATAATCATAAGATAAACAAACTTGACAATTTCAGTCATATTGTAAAAAATTATTTTATCACTTTATAATTTATAAAGATAATTCTCTCCTTACATCAATTAAATAATTTGTAGCGCTCTTGGAATTGTAAAAAAAAAAAAATTACTAAAATAAAAGTCGTCATTAAATATCTCTTAACTGCATTCATGTGTTATGTTTGCCCCTTCAACACGCTTAACAAAGAGGTCAGATGGAAAAACTTACCAATCATAATATAATTCATTCTTATTCAAATTAAATTTCCATTATTTTATAACCTATCATAATCATAATAGGAAAGGGACAATCATAAATGAATTTTTTTGTTTAAAAAATAAGAGAAGAAAGAAATTACATTTCAGAAATAAAATCCCAATTATGATATCACCCTTAAACTTAAGGGGAAATTGTCAACAAATACAACATACAATCAAAACAAAATTTAAAATTTTCCTTTTCGATGGATAATTACGAATGACCTTGAATCAATGATCAAATTATTACTTCTTGAAGTGTAGTATTATTGATAGATGAAGTCAAATTTGATCACGAATTTCACACGAACGTCAACAAAACTACATTTCAGCTATGTTTTGAGTCAGTTCAGTTGAGTATGAGATCATTTTTGAGATGTTTTAGAGGAGTTCTCATGGTTTAAGGAATATTTTGTATTGTTTTCATTTGAGTCCATGTAATTCTATTTATTCCCAAAACTAGCAACTCCATATGTGTTTTGAGTCATTTTAGTAAGAAAGCATGTAATTCGGCAAATAAAGACATTGCCTTGAGTTATGGAGGAAAAAAGAATGAAGATCACTGGAGTTAAATAAGGATTTTAAAGACAATACAATGTGGAAACATAATATCCCAAGTTCCAAGATAAAAGCATGGAAGAAGACCACTTAAAGAACAAAGAAAAACAACATTTTCTTCACAATTTCCTGTCATCTGCACCCAGGATGCACCTCCATTCACATGGGAGTACCAGAAGGAAAATTTTCCTTGTCCCTTACGTTATGGTTCTGATGGTCGAATTAGGTAAGTGTGCCAAATCATTTACCAAGTAATAAGGTGTAAGTAGAATTTCGTATCCACATGGATTATTGTTTCGTCCAAACAATTCGCGTTACTTATTTGGTTTAACAAAATTAAAATAAAAGAGTTGAGGGATAAGAGATTGCAATTTTTATCTGTTTGCAACTGAGCAAGTTACCTGTTTTGGGATTAAATAATATTTACGTCACATTTATTTATTTTAAGTAGACTATATAATTAATTAAGCCGTTAGGACGTTCTAACCTAGTTGGTTCATCAAGTTGCACATGTTGACTGCACGGTGATCTTTACATGTGGAGCCTTACTATCTCAGTTGATTTAGGTATATCCCTCCAATGTTGAGTTGCACCTACGGATCACACGGTGATCCTTACGTGTGGGGTCTTATTCCCTAAAAGGTAATTAAACATAGAATTTATATTGACATTCCTAAATTTTCAGAGGCAATGAAGGCCAATGTTCCTTAAGGGGTTTCCTATCTATGAATCTTAGGTATCTCATAACACACACACTCTTTCTCTTTCGGTAGTTCTACAAACGGGCAGCCATATCATCCTCTACCTTACCAAAGGTTTAGGAGAATGGTTCTATTACTTTAGGTCTAGATCTTATACTACTTATTTCCTTAATTAAGAATTAACTAGTTACATCCTAGGTTCAACAGATTTTACACAATATTAGTAATGTCACCTCCTAAATACGTTCTGTTCGGGTGTAATCGCTTTCACTATCTTTCGTCTAGTTTCTTAAATAGTTACTTCCTAAATAGACAGATATAAATATCAAGATATAAGCATCAATATTAAGCTTTGTCATAACCTAAGTGCCTAAACTATGGTTGCACTACAATACAAATAAAATTAACCTAATAAAACTTAATAACGAACAAAAATTCAATAAAATAAACAATATTAAAATAAATAATTATCCAAGAAAATAAATAGAGGTTCATATTAGAACTATAACCTAATAAGATTTAGTTACACATGATAACTAAAGACAAATTACTAGGGAGACGATAATTATAGGCCATATGGGTTTGGGATGAAAATGCAGACTTTACCCACAAAAAACAGGAAAAGACGTTTTCGTCCCGCACTTTTTCAGTGCACGGAGTGCACACCACATGCCCTAGGCACATGTGAGTGTGAAACTCACAATGCCCTAAGCTCATGTGAGTGCGTCCCAACCCCTTTTTCTTTGTTTTCCCGTCGTTTTGGGTGTTTGCTTCCATATAAGTTGCGTTCGGACCTAGGAACATAATTCCTCCCTCTGTAAAGTCTTATGAGGCCTCTTGAATCTTCATTCTTGATCTTTCCAAGGTTTTCACTAATCTTTGGATGTTATTGTTTTGCCGATTTGCATGATTTCTTCGTGAATTACATAACATAACACCCTAAAATTATCATGTTTCAGGAAGAATAAAATTACATACTCAAATATAGAAAACATTACAAATGTCCCGAAATCATATAAAATTGCTCTAATACTCCTCCAAATTACAAACGTAAGATGACATGTCATCAGGTCCAGGAAAAATTGCATAATTTATTGTTTTTCAAGCTGGATCAGTGGAAAAAGGTTAGAAACGCGCTTTTAATTCAGATGAAAACTTGCCTTTAAATAGAGATCCTTGAACATATTTTTTTCATTAAAAAATTAGCAGTGCAAGGTAAAGACAAGTATCAAGGTGCAGTAGAGAGATTTCTAACCTCTCTTTGAGTATTTTTTGTATTTCGTCTTTAATTATGTATTCGGTTTCTAAGATGAACCTCTAGTGTAGTGATGTCGATGATTATGTTAATGTTTGTTGATAAATTTTTGGGTTTAATATGAAGTTTGATAAAGATGTGCTGAAGATGATGAAGAAAAGGAAAGGAATGAAGAAAATGAAGTTTTCTATGAATTTTTGGATTTGGTCCCCTCTGTGAATTTTGTTTTTTGATTTTGATCCCTATAACTTTGTGAGTCAGCATACGAAACAACACATCAACGTTGTCTTCCATATCACACGTCACCACGTCATCCTCCGTTTGCCACATAGACGTTTTGTAACAGATGATGACGGCAAGGACCAAAACCAAAACGTTTATTTACAGGGGTTGTTTCGGACCAAAAAATGATATAGGGACTAAAACCAAAATGTGCTAACTTACAATTATCTTTTACTTATTTAAGCCAAAAACTTACCAATCATAATTATTCTCTCATTCTTAAATTAAATTTCCATTATTTTATAACATATAATGACATGAAAGAGACAACCATAAATGACTTTTTTTTGTTGCAAAAAGTAGAGCTGAAATAAATTACATTTCAAAAATAGAATCCCACTTATGATATCACCCTTAGACTTAAGGGGAAAATTGCAAACAAATAAAACATATATCGCAACAAAATTTAAAAATTTCTCTTTCGATGGATCATTATGAATGATCATGAATCAATGACCAAATTATTACTTCTTGTAGCGTAGTATCATTGATAGTTGAAGTCAAAGGTGACCACAAGTGTCACATGAACGTTAGCACATCAGTTGATTTAATAAAAACATAATTTCATAGTGCTTGATGACATAATATTTGATGATATTTTGGCTATGCTTTTGAGTTAGTTTGGTACAATCTGAGGTCATTCAAGAGGTGTTTTAGAGGAGTTGGTCATGGTTTAAGGGAGATTTTATATTGTTTTCATTTGAGTTCATGTAATTCTATTTCTTTCCAAAGCTGACAACTTCATGGGTGTTTTGAGTCATTTTAATGAGAATTCATGTAATTCGAGAAATCCTAGTTATGATATCACCCTTAGGGTTTAGCGATTAGAGTTATGGAGGCAAAATAATAAAGAACAATGTAGTAAATAATATTTTTGATGACTATACAATTTGAAAAAATAATATCCCAAGTCCCAAAATGAAAGCATGGAAGAATATCACTTAAAAGAACGAAGAATAACAACATTTTCTACCTAATTTCATATCCCACGTGCCCCAGGATGTGCCTCCATGCGCATGGGAGTACCAGAGGGCAAAATTTCTCTGCCCCCAAGTGCCATATCATGTGCCTCCACGTGCATGGTTCAAGGAAAAATTGTCTAATTACTTGTTTTATAAGTTGGATCAGTGAAAAAAAACCTAGAAATCCAGTTCTAACCCATATGAAAATTTGCCTCTAATTAAATAGAGACCCTTCCACATAATTTTATTCATTTGAAAATTTGGTTGTGCAAGATGAAGGCAAGCAAGAAAGAGCTTAGTGTTGAAAAATCATTATACTTGCAAAATACAACAACTTCATTGAAAACTTCACCAGCATGGCGGCACAAAGGCAATGGAGCGAAAATAATTTTTGTATTATATTATCACAATGCTCTGGGAATAATTTCTTGCATTTGCTACAAGAACAATTAAAAATACAAATTACTGCAGAATAGAAACTAACTACCAAAACATACCCTAACCTCTAAGAATTAGAGAGTCCTTTTTCTACGAATAGGCTGCCAACAGAAGATTGTTTTTTAGTATTGATATTTTACAGTGTAGACATGATTTGTGTTGTGTTTTCTATTTTAAGCAACATGAGAATCTTAGGCACTTATTTTTGTACATGATGTCCATTTCCTATTTGGTGTTGTGGACAGCTATTCAATATGCTTTGATGGGGTATGAAGGACCACTTCACTTTGATGGAATTGATAATTTCTTGCACCATGGGACGACCTTTAAAGGAAACAAAGGTAAAACATATTATTCGGTTGTGTGTTGTATGGTCATTATTATTACCCCCCTCATCTTTAGAACGAGTTTGGATCCTCTCTACACAAAATTTTAAATATTTAAAAATCTTTTTAAATGATAAAAAAAGCTTGATATAAGTTATAATTAATAGTACTAATCTCTTATTTTTGTTTATATCCTTTTTAAATAGTTTGGATTTTTTTTTTTTAGAAATAAAGATGATTTCAACTCCTCTAAAGCACACAGTTTGAAGAGCTAGGTTACAAAGACGTGGTAATTAATTAAACAAATTTTATTGCCTAGGATTCTAACTTAAGTCCATAAAAACAAGTGATTAATATTTCAGAGTGCAATATTGACTAAGGGCCACCACTAAGCTGCGTGACCATGAAGCCAATACCAACACAAAACAACTCTATGTGGCGAGAAAACTAGAAATATCATGTTTCTCCAGATAATTAGCTGTGTTTTCAATGAAAACAAAGTAAAAGCACCTTTATCAAAAGGTGAAATCAATTTGTTGGAAATAATATGTAATGATCAAAAGCTTCCAAAATGGAGTAGAAATGATTTTACAAAGTAAATTTGCAAAGAATAATCACTGCCTTCTCATATATCATATATGATACTGTTTTATTAGTAAAATACTACTAATTGCTATTTAGCTAGCTTGCTTCCACTAATTTGTTATTGTACTAATTAATCATATGATCAATTCTATCTTTCAACAGGGTCATACTAAAAGATATACAAGAAGTTAATTACTAACTTAATGGAAACTAAAATCTAAAAACCAACATTACACACACATATATACATAATAAAGCAGAAGACAGATAAACACACATGGTAGTGTACATTTTTCTGCTGGTATATGATGTAAGAATTTCATTCTATATTAGATGTGTCTGCAGGTTAATTTCAGAGAGTGACCTCACTGTGAGAGATAAGTGACTGACACATAACTAACATTAATGGAAAACTATACATCTGTGATACATTCATCAGCATATATACATAGGATGCAAAATCAGAAATGCGAAAGTGATGAAAAAAAACTTACTCTAAATATAAATACCCTCTCTCTAGTAAAATTATAGCAACATGCCATGATTCTTTTGCTAACCAGTACCCTAAAGACAGCGGTTAATAATGTCAAAAATAGAAAATTTTCATTAAAAACAACAATTTTTCGACTTTCATAAAATTAAACATTCTACTTTTCACTAGTTTTTAATGCATAATTTCTATATTAATCTTCTTAACCAGTGCGTAAGGGATCTTATAGTCAATTTAACCATACAATTAAAAAAGGTCAGATCTAGAGCCACCCTAACTGATGAAGTGGTCTATAGTAAAATACATGCATGAATTATTATTATTATTTTTTTTGTGAAGGAGACATGCATAATTTTTTTTTTGTGTGCACAAGCTCCATATAATAATTAAGCTTTTTTAACAAATGAAACAATCATTTTAGGATGAATAGGGCAATCAAAAAGCTTATTTAGCTGTAGTAAAAAAAATTAGATGCATCAATCAGTGAGATTATTAAAAAAGAATAGAAGATTTAACGAGCTAAAAAAATAAAACATATAAACTTACAGAAATGATGGCATTCTCTTTGAGCTACAAAAATGCTGTAGTAGAGTGAAGATGTAGTAACAATGAGTAGCCACTAAAGGAGAAATCCAAAGGGATGGCATGATCCCAATTCAATATTATATATGAGGGAAAATTAAAGAGAGTAAAGTTGAAATATTATAGGATCAATGCGATCCCTTTGGATGCCTCCTCAAGTTGCAGTTGAAGAACCAAAACTCTCTTTCTGAATTTTTCTTGAGAAATCTCTCAAGTGTTAGTGTGTGGAGAAAGTGGGAGACCCTTTGAATGTAAAGGAGAAAGAGAAACTATAGTGCTTATATTAGGAAACACTCTTTCGATTGTCATTTGTTTCTATTAATAATATTTTTTTGATAAGATATTATTATTTTTATTCTCTTTTGTAGATTTGCCATATCATTCCAATAAATTATTTTACTACACGTTCTTTTTTGCTTGTTCACACCAAATGTCAAATTTAACATACTTGCATATGTTGAATAACTGTTTGTAGAAGATTAATTCTTTAACTAAATTTAGAGTTGGCTATTTTTGCTTATGATCAAGATTAAAGTAAATAATATTTTACAGACTGTGTTAAAATACATTTTAAATGAATAATTCTAAAATTTGAACACCCAAAGAGCTATAAACAACTCTCTCAACATATTCCCTAAAAACTTTCAACATTATCTGTCCATAAAAGAATTGTCTCATTATTATGCTGATAAATATATTAATAAAAATATTTTTTTTTGTCAAATAGTTTAATTGCTAAAATTTCATTTTTTAAATGAATAAATAAGGTGTTTGGATTCGAACTTTGACTCTTACCCTATATTTTACACAAGAGGTTGTTTCCAAAATTTAAATTCGTGAACTTTCAGTCACATGACAATAATGTTATCGTTGCCTTCATATAATTTCTCGTTCATATTTAATCAAAATTCACTCAAAGTATCGTTACTTTCTGAAGTCATTGTTATGCCACCTTGTCGAACCTATGATGATCCCCAAGGGTGAACTAGTGAAAAAATATGCGTTAGCGTGTCAAACGAAAAACCATGAGTCAATTTGTCAAACTCAATTGAAATAACTCTTGTTAGAGGTGCTCTTGGAGTTTCCCATTTAGAGGCAGTTTAATCACGTTTTGTTGTTAATTTAAAGTTTATACTAATAATGTATCCGAAAAACATAAGTAGTAAATATATCCTGAACAAGGACAGATCCACCATAAGACTTAAGTGTGGTTATAGTTGCTTCGGAATATTACCCAAAAAACTTTTTTTTCTTCATATACTTGACCCTAAACAATTGATTATATACTATATATGTCAATAATACTCCATATTTCTTTTATGGTCTAGCGGTTGATGTTGCTTCTAGTTGATGTGCGTGTCCTAGGTTCAAATCTCAGCATTCCCGTTTTTCAGGGACCGAACTTAAACCATAAGGTTTATGTATACACCCATAAGACATTTTGTTGTAGTGCATAGTGACAAATTTGCATCATTAAAATCTACAGTATTATCACCTAAAGATACAGTTAGAAGATAATCATAAATAAATATATATTGGTGGGGAGTCGGGGGACGCAGGAGAAACAACAAGCTCAAATGCTCCAGGATCACTGAGAGACTCAAACGTCACATCTTCATCCAAAACCTTAATGCATTAGGTATATGTGTCCACTTTCTTTTATATCCAACATTTTCTCCAATTGTAGCCATTGGGAACATAATTACTCACACTTGAAACACAACAATCTCCTCCACAGTACAAATCACCCACATCACTAGGCAGATCCACACTAAGATCTCGTTCCCCTACTGAGCCTAATCAGGCTTTGATAGCACTTGTTGGAGTGCCAGAGAACGCGGGAGAAACAACATGCTCTAATGCTCCAAGTTCACTAAGAAACTCATACACTAAATAAAAATTAACTGATCTATCTAGCATGAAACCTAAAAAGAAAAAATTACTAAATAAGTCCCCTCAAATTGTCCCTTTGGCCAAGCTTATTTGGAACTCCTCCATTCCTCTATCCAAATCTATTTTGCTTTGGAGGCTCATGCACGGTAAGCTTTCAACTAATAAACTTTTTATGTTGGTTGGTTGTAATATGGTATTCAGATGTGATTTTTTTTTTCTTTTCAGAAGAGTATTCATATGTGATTTGTGGGGTTTAATTTGTGAAACAAGTCATCATATCTTTTAGTGTGATTAATATTTTCAATTTCCTTTGGTGTTGTCAAAACTCAAAATCAATGCAGGTTTTATAATGTGAGAATTACTTGCTAATTCGCTATCAATTCCATTAATGTCAATATTTCCTTATCTAGTAGTTTTTCTCGTACTAAAGGATTTACTTCTATTAATTCTATTAAGGAAATTTTTGGCACCTTGGATTCTTTGGATTAAGCGTACCAGTGATGGTTCTGTCTTTGGTTGTCCTGGGGTGGAGGAGAGCTTCAACAGTGATCATTATGTATTATTATTTTTAAGAAAAGTGATCATTCTTAATGGGCACCAAAATATTTTACAATATATAATAGGAGTGTTTATTTAGATTCGTGTTAAATAGGTGAAACATCCACCATGCTTAAATGGTAAGTTTGCTAATGCTTCTGAAACTCACTCAAACTCATAAATAAGTGGTATTAGAACCCTGATACAACTTGATAGTTGAGTGTGGGTGGATTTTGGTGGATTGGATTCTTATATTGAAAGTTTTCCAAAGTCAAGAGGTGTATTTCGTTGGTCGTAATATTGTGCAAGCATGAGACTCACACTTGAGGCCATAGAGAGTTTGTTGGATTCAAGTATGAATTATTAGTGTACTATATTAGATACTAGATATATAAGAAGAGAGCTGACTCATGTAACCAATATCTTAAAGTTTTAGATGAAATAATAATGTCTTGGTCTCTTAGAGTTGATGGTCCTCTTGAATCATTAATATGTTATTGCTCTGAACGCCCAACTGAACTCTTCAACAAATTATCTTTTTGCAACAAATTTTTGTTTAAATTTGTTGAGTAAAATCTGCATATATATTTCTTTTACAAATCATTTAAATAACACTTATCGAGAAAAAACAAAATACCAAAACCAAATAATTGGTAGACACATTTTAAATGGTGAGAGATTATAATATATTTTAGAAATGGAACTCACGTAAAAGTAAAAGTATAGGACTTACATTGGTGGACACACTTTATTGCAACTCTCTAAACTATTTTAAATTTTTTAAATAGGTCTTTCAAGTTTATAATTAATAAGGGGTAAATAAGTTTCACCAAAAACGAATCGTTTGGAAGAATCTGATTTCGATTTTCGGATAGAATAATTTTTTGTCAGGCTATTCTTACCTCACGACTTTCCCCTAGAAACCATAAGGTTAATGCAAAATAAAAGTTTTATAATTAGGCCTCAAATCATCTTTTGAAAAAATTGAGTATCTAAATCTAGATTAACAACAACTTATAATTATGCTTAAAAGAAATCATAAAAATGTTCACAAATTGTTTCATAAATTGAGTTTCTATAAATTTAAAATTTTATTTATTTAATGATAAGCAATATATTGGAGGGGTAACCTTGACGCAATTGGTAAAGTTGTTGTCATGTGACTGTAAGGTCACGGGTTCAAGTCCTGGAAACAGCCTCTTGCCTAAAAATAGGGTAAGACTGCGTACAATACACCAAATGGTGGGACCCCTTTCCAGACTCTACGTATTCGGGAGCTTCAGTGCACCGGATTGCCCTTTTAATGATAAGCAATATATTAAAAAAAATGTTAAAATTACATCTTTAATAAGCTAATGTCTCCATACAATGATGGACCCGTGGTGGTTGGCATTGTCAATGTCTACACTAATGAAGCAAAAAAATGACAACTGACCAATAACATGTCTAATTGGAACAAAACATTTGGTGATGCTTGATACAGACCCTGCCACTACGATAAATATTTTACAAAAACACTGAGATATACTTATACAAACATAAACTTAGGATGATATTGCGGATGTGATTTGAAAGTAGTAGATACGTATGGAAATGAAAAATTTCATGTGTAATTTTCATATAAGAGAGTGAAGTGTAATATTTTTCTATCTAAACTCAATATATTTAAATTTTTGTGGTTATCATTCTTAATAAATGGTGAGAAATTACAATATAGTCTTGTGTGAAAATTATACATAAGATAATTGGTAGGCACATTTGTGTGATCTCTGAGGGAGAATACATTAATTATACGTGTGTTTGAATTATTAGGACACAAATGTCAGATCCACCAAGTCATTTTCATTGCTAGCTACCACTGGTGTGTTTTTCGTTCCTTCTATAGATACTATATATCCTTCTATACCACGCGCATACACCAATTTTCACTTGGTCGGTCGACTAGTGACAAGTTCCACTCACTCACAGCACCGCTGATATTTTCTTGTATAATTTCTACTTTATGGATTCAAATCTTGATTTGGGGTGCGACTGAGTTACATATATGGGACGTACCTATCACTTCCAGGTGATGTAAAAAACGTTATCCACCATTGTCTCAATGTTTGATTGTTTGTATAGATTTTTGCCCATTGTTTGATTGTTGGGCTATGTGGAGGATCATCCTTGTTGAGGTAATAGTAACCGCACAAGTGAATTTGATAGAATATTTTTACTCAAAATCTTAATATTGAGTACATGAGTCATCTCATTTATAAAACATTTAACCTTTGTTTTTTTAAGTAATGTGAGACTTTTAACTCACCTCATACGTGTTGCAATAATCTTTCTCTCAAGTGTGAGTATTTTCATTCATTATGTTACCCCTGAGTGTTGAGTCATTCCATTCATTATGCTCCCTCTTAAGCGGAAGGTTTTATTTTTAATCCATGTACACTTGCACTTCCACCATCGTTGATTCTCTTTCAATGAGACATGTGTCTGAACACTTTTGGTCAGAAAAACTTTCAAAACAAGGAGTCGGTCAAACTCGTACCATCGACTCAGATACCTCTGTTAGGTCATGAAAGGAGCTTGAAGAATCATCCACATTACGCTAAGAGCAACCACACAAATGAGTTATGCACCTCATCTTTACCCAAAACCTTAAGACATTAGTTTTTTTTGGGTCCTCTAATTTATAAAGTGTTCAAACAGTACATTTGATTATTTCTTATTATATGTTAAGATTTTTTATTGTAAAATTGATGGTTGTTTGGGCAGTTGTTGATAACTTAGAATGTTGTTTTTACTTGGAATGTAGATTAAATTAAGTAGTAGTGCATTTTGAGTAGTTTAAGAAATGAAATATTATATGTATATTTTGTGCTCAATGTGTTTGATGAAATGCTTCAAAGAATGTTTAATTTTTTTTTTTTTTATGTTGGTTGTTGTGTTGATATATCTGACAATGTTGGTAAGCTTTGACTTGGTAGGTAGACCCAACTCAACTTTGTACGTAAAGCAAATGATGTAGTTAATCCTCCCCCTAAACTGGGTCGACGTAGACATCTGACTCAAAACGAAGAGGAGTCAAAGCCCTCACAAGTGGTTGAGCCTACACCTATTGTGCATGAGGAGCATCTAGACGATGTTTTGCCATCACCACCACCACAATACCCATCATGACACTACCATGACACACCACTATACTACCATCGGCTGAAAATCCTATGGAATTTAGTGGTGGGACTTCTGATGATTTTCTATGGCCTAATTTCTCTTGGCACAATGCCACTAGGATTTGTATAGGAGAAGCAGGTACAATTTTTTTTTTATGTCTTGGTCTTATTTTATACTTTTTTATTTTTATTTTTAAATTCAACTGTTTTTATGATTGATATTTATTTAATCATTTTTTGTTTGCCAAGTCTGAACTTTGGAGTAATTCATCAAAATATATCCAACAAAGTTATTCCGTAGACATGCTACACACTTCACGGTCCATTCCTAATAGGGGCTACAAACCGCCAGACAACTACATGGCCTTCCTTGACTGTCTAGAGGTGGACGACATGACCTTCGATCTCTATGATGATCATCGTCAGATGCATCCTTCGATGATATTTGTGGGTACTTATGTTAGATTAAGTGCGATCGTATGATGGTTTATTGCCACTTGCCAAAGTGTTTGATACAATATGGTCATGTCCAGACCATTATGAGACATCATTCCTCCATAACATCTATTAATATCTTCCAAGTAGACCAAACTTTCCAAGATTTTTTTGCTACATATTATACCTGATCCTGAGTAGGGTCTATTGTTGGAGACACCTTGACAATTCGTACTGGGTTACATTTTCTTATTCTATAGGGTATCTCATCCGAAGGTAGTTCCCCTAGTCGAGGGATAACCACCTACACGACAAATGCGTATATATTGGTAGATGAGGAGCATGTCACGGATAATGTGCATACATTTCAAGTGATCAGGAGTGTAAGGACCATTGCCTTGGATGTTATGACAAGTAGTACCTCATACGACAATCTATATGTTTGTCTGCAAGAGGATTGCAGATGAAACAATGTCGAACATTACATATCGAGTTGCACGAAGGAGGAGGACTTTCCAATGATTATTTTTGCATTTTTTTTTGTGTATACGATAAATGTTGATATTGTAATTCCTAAACAATTTTTTATTTATTTTTTTACTTTGGAATGATTGATTTAGAAATTTGGCCAATTTAAAATGTTAATTTTCACCCTTTAAAATGTTAATTTTATAGATGGCAATTTGGAATGTGAGGCCAATCTCACAATTATTTTTGCACTTTAGAATGCTAAATATTGTGTAAGGAGTGCCTTACCTAATTTGGCCAATCATGAGTTTAGGTCACTGCGTTGCATTTTTTTCTCTCTTTATAACTAATTTCTAATTACCGTTCTTGCAACGATATTTAATTGTAGTCTCTAGAAATGATCATTAATTACCATTCAGAAATAAACTATAGTTAATTGTCGTGGGAGTTATTTTTGGTTGTTCAAGGTGTTTGTGAAATGACATGTGACTAAAGAGCAATTTTCTAAGTTTATTTTTTATAATGGTTATTTTCACAATAGTCCATCAATGTATCAAAATTCCAAAATAGTCTCTGACGCTAAAATAATCTCTTAATATTCACAATAACTCTTTTTATATAAGGACTGAAATGACGATAAATAAGTACTTATAATAATTGATATGATAAAAAATAAATATACTGAATGACTAATATACTATATCAACAAATTATTTTAATGTCAATGACTATTTTAACTAATTGAGTGCACAGCCAGGAATTATTTTGAAATTTAGATAAAATCACTATAATTATTTTTTTTTTCTTTCATAAACTCCATTGTGAGACTTATGAATTTGGGCTTATAATTTGAAACAAACACGGAGCTTCACGAACCCGGCCCGAAACGCTTGCGACTCTCTTCCTTCTCTCCCGAAACTGTTCTTCATTCCTCTCTTCACTCTCTCTGCTCTGCAATCAGGTATCATTTTTTCGACTCGCTTATCAATTTTGTGTTCTTGATCCTCACTCTGTGAGATTTGCATTTCTGGGTTACCCTTACTCGAGTGTTGAGTATTCTTATCATCTATGAACATTCATCAACATTGCGCACAAGCTGTTTGATAAAATGCTTGAATTGGAGAAAAATAAAGTGTGCTGATTTGGAGTATTTTTTAGAATCATATATATTGCTAATGTTTTCTCTAGTCTCTGACGTGGCTAGTAAATTTCATTCCCAATTGCAAACATTTTCTTGCTTCTGGTCTTTCAAATTGATGGTCAGAAACTGTATAGTTATTTTAGTTTTATGCAAAAAGCGCTTAAATAAGCTGTTTATCCAAACAGGTCCTAAATCTACCGAGTTCGCCCGGAAACGACATCTGAGCCGTAACTCAGTGCCTTTCACATTTAGACATGCAAGTGGTGTCAAATGCTCGCCGAGTCTCTCGGCTCTTGCAATCTCCGACTTTCCTTTCATCTCATCTTCGAAGCACTGAAGAACCGATTATCTCGGGGCTCGCACAACATTATTACCGGCAAGTGAAATCTGAACCTTCAATTTTCTTCGCGTCAAAGGCTTTTTACAGTTCTGGAGTTGATAATGTTGAAGGGACTCCAACAGGTTCTTCATTCAATTGTGAACTGCAAATTCCCTTTTTGAATTTCATTTTTGTCTTGTTTTATTGATTTGTATTGTTGAATTTTGAATGCAGATGCTGTGAAGAATCTTTATGATAAGATGCTTGAGTCTGTAAATGTTAAACGATCCATGCCTCCAAATGCTTGGTTGTGGTCAATGATCGCTAATTGTAAACACCATCACGATATTAGTCTTCTGTTTGACATTTTGCGAAACCTTCGCAGATTTGTTAGTTTCTATTCTCTTCCCCTCTCACCTTTTTTTTTCTTCCAGTTATCATTATTTTTTTATATTGATTCACTCTCTTTGATTTGATGATGAATTTAATCTATTTGATGAGCAGAGGTTGTCAAATCTTCGCATACATGACAATTTTAACTGCCACCTCTGTCGTGAAGTTACTAAGGCATGTGTTCATGCCGGAGCCCTTGATTTTGGTATGCTTTATTTGCGTGTCCGTTTTGTCTTTTATAAAGCTGTGCTGTTTCATTTTTGAAATTTGAAGATATGAAATGAAATTGAGGTTTTTTGGCTTAAATGTGTGAGCAGGAAAGAAGGCTTTGTGGAAGCATAATGTCTATGGATTGGCACCCAGTGTTGCATCTGCACACCATTTACTGGTATTGTTAGACATACTAATGTCTTAATTTCTTTGATTCTGTCTCCTGTTTGCATTTGGTAAGCTATTGTCAATTTATTGCAGCTTTTTGCTAAGAACAACAATGATACTAAACTATTGGTGGAGGTAATGAAACTTTTGAAGAAGAATGGTTTACCATTGCAACCAGGCACGGCAGATATAGTTTTCAGGTATGTTATTATTTTAGCATTTTCAATATTTTTGTTTCATAATACTAAGTCTTTTTGAAAAAGTACTTTTTAAAATTTGAATATGATGTTTACCTCTTAAAGCAATTGCTCAACATTTAATTGATATAATTGATGTTCCCTTTGTTGCTGACTTCCATTCACTCATTTCAAATCCTGCTTTGTGTTTAGTCCCCCGAAACTCCTTTTGTCTTATGAAGGCAACTTGGTGCCTCTGTGTGTATGGTTACAAGTCTACAATATAGTTAGTTTGCATGATTTTTTGAGCTTGCAAAATGCTGAGATGCATTGTAATATAACATGTATTTGGTACCTAAAGAACCACTTTTCGAAGCTAAAAGTGATGCAAATCAAGAGAAAAAAAAAATGAAGAATCTACCCTTTTTTTATTCATCTAAAGGGTTATTTTGGTATTGTCTAACAGACTAACACTGAACATAAATTATGTTCGTCACTTTTTCTTCTTATACTGCTTTCATTCTCTTCTTTATATGCTTCTGACCTATTACCTGGGTCAATCATTTGCAGCATTTGTTACAATACAGATGAATGGGAGTTGATTAATAAGTATGCAATAAGGTTTGTCAAGGCTGGTGTAAAACTACGTGAAACCTCATTTGACACATGGATGAAATTTGCTGCTAAAAGAGGTGCACATAGTTTGAGTTTTCTTTTTGACTTGATGTCTTTTGTCTGCCTAATTTCATGAGCTTCTATTGAATTGTAACAGTTGTTTGTCTAAGTGGATTCCTATATCGAACATAAGCTATCCATAAAATTATTGAGATAATAAATTGCCTACTTTTTGCTGGCTTTTGATTTTTTCCTTCTTTACTAACTTGCATCTTTCCTGATGTTGCCTACTTTCTGTGTTTTTGACTGAGGAATCATGCTAGAGAAACATTTTTGCCTGACTAATGTGTCTTGACTTGCTCTATCCTTATCTTTGTTTTAAATGAATTAGTTCATATGATTTCAAGATCATGCTATAAATCATGGTAGTCAGACTGGGATATGTATCGTGTATCGTTTGACCACTTTTTTGAATCGTGTATCTTATTGTATCATGTATCGTAAGCTACATTAACAAAAAAATTATGACTTCAAATATCATATATAAACTCTAAAATACTTCAAATATCATATATAAACTTCAAATACTTCAAAACTCAAGTCATAAACAAAAATGAATAACATAAAGCATCCTGATACTTCAAAACTCAAGTCATAAACAAAAATGAATAACATAAAGTATCCTTAATTCAATCAAAATTGAACATAACTCCATGATAACTAGGAGGTTTTAGACCCTGACCATATTCACCAACAGGGTGTTTTGGGATACAGGAGTAAGATACGTAACGGTGAAGGGTGTTTTTGTATCGTATCGCGATTTGTATCGTATGTATTGTAGGATACAAGGTGTTTTGGGATATAGAGTAAGATACACATCGGTGTAGGGTGTTTTCATACTGTATCGCGATGCGTATCGTAGGATACTTACTACCCTGCTATAAATGATTTTTTGGGCTTTCTAAAATCGTTTCTAGTTATGATGAACTAATCATTTATGCCTTCGTTTTTTTATTTGTAGGAGACACCGAGTCATTATGGAAAATAGAAAAGTTGCGATCTGATTCAATGAAGAAGCACACACTGGCAACTGGGTTTTCTTGTGCCAAGGTAGCAAATCCATCCACACCATTGTTTGGTTTGACAATTAATTTTGATTTTAATGCAGTTACCAAGCTTATGTGCTTTGTGTGTAGCTTATTGTGTCATGTCAGTTTTTCTTATTAGAGAACATACTCTCTGGAACAAATACTGCACTTAATAATTTTCTATTTTGACATGTTTGTATTCATTTATTCGTTTTTTAAACAGTCAAGGTTTCCGTTTTAAAGAAAAATAAAATAAAAGCTTCAGAATTTTCCCAATTTTTTAGAAACTTTACCCTGTATTAAGTTGCATCACATAAGTTCCCAATTCTGATGTGTTTCGACTTTCCAGTTGCTGAATTCTGCTGTAGCAGAGTTTCACTTTTATAAGAAGTCTAAGCCTGTTTTTATGATTTTGTAGGGTCTTCTGTTGGAAGGTAAGCCTAGTGACGCTGTTGCCATCATTCAAGTTCTAAATCAGGTATGGAGTGTATGTTCTTAACATTTTTTTTCTATGTTATCAATTTCTTCACTGATGATTGAAACAAAGTACTTCTCAAATAGAAATAAAACAGCGCTAGTTGAAGTCATGAGGTTGTTATCCTGTAAATATTGGTTAATGTACCAATTAGTTTGTACATGAGCAGTTGTGAAAATTGTGGGAAAAATTATAGCTTATTGTATAGAAACTTCAGAGTCAAATTAGTTTCACAACATGATGGTCAAGTAATTATAATTAAAATTATATCATTAATTATATTTGTTGGATCTTTCTTTGATATGATATGAGTGACTGTTAGCAAACTGAGTGGAACATAATATTTGTCTTTGGACAGTCTTTTTTTTATTAACTCTTTGTTTTATTGATTTCATTGTTGCTAGAATTTGTCTGATACCAAAAAATCTGGCATGAAAGATGAACTTCAGAAACTTGTATCAGAGTGGCCTGTTGAAGTTCTTAAGCACAAAAATGAAGAGGAAAGAAAGGTATACTATCTCATTGCGAATAAATTTTAGTTGTCATTCTACTTCAGTTTTGCCTCTATAAGACAGTAATGTGTTTTTTCTGCTTTACTGACAGGCATTAGCAGTCTCTATGAAATCTGATATTGTTTCAATGGTTGATGAATTACTCGACATGGGACTTGAGGCAAATATAAGTTTGGAAGACCTAAACAGAAGAGAAGGTGTTCCACAATAGCATTTGCTCAGAATTTCTTATGATTCCTAAGTTTTTGAATATGCTTGTAAGAAGAGTATTTCTTTATAAAGATGCTTCATAGCACTAGTTAGATGCCAAGTCTGTGATCATAACAAATGTAGTTTTACTAAATGGAAATTGATTATTATTTTTCTTCTAGTATTACTAACCCCAAGTGCTAAAGATTTGGTAGCATATTGGTGGCATTTAGCATGTTTTTCAAGAACTGAAATCTAGATTTCAATATGTGAGAACAAAAATAATATGGCATGTCGTTCTACTCTAATGTGCAAGTAATTCCTTACTATCAGGACAAGTGAGGATACTCTGTGGTTTTTTAATTGAAATATTAC
>Ga0209282_1000338_pt1 | contig 23225 bp, 12 predicted proteins | sample Mtrugardesep15_FD_187529 | JGI IMG/M metagenome (GOLD analysis project Ga0209282, IMG submission 187529) | Root nodule microbial communities of legume samples collected from California, USA - M. trunc garden sep15 (SPAdes) (version 2) | ecosystem: Host-associated > Plants > Roots > Nodule...
ATAAACATAGTTTTACTTTTTATCTAGCATAGCTCATCATAAGCGTATGAATCTCTTTCTAGCTCGCCGTTGGCGTCGTCGCATAACTAGGTCATAAACATGACATACATAACGTAGCCTACTAGTTCTCCATGATCTACGTCGAGGTTCTATGGTTTTCCCATTGCTTAAGCGTTAGGATACTATCCGAGCATAACGTATACTTATTCGTACGTGATATAACAAAGAGCTAAATTCCTAAGATTACTTACTAGTTCTCGACTGCCTAAGTCGAGGCTCTAGGACTCACTCATCCTTAGACTTGCATTTCTGCCCATAGCTCATTGTGAACTTAACATAACACAACTCATGATTAAACCCCGCCAATTTGCGATTATTGCCATGATTCTAATCGTTCGATAAAACGTATGTTGTATGCATGGTCTTGGCCTACTATCACGTGTTTCTGCTTCCTTTCAAAGATCATTTACGTTAAAAGTATATCAGGAATGTTTCGGATGGCATAGACGCGTTAGAAAACAGTTTTTCAGACATGCTGTCCTGGCCCAGTTCGCTTAAGCGAGATCCCAAGCGTGCAGTTCGCTGATGGGTTCGCTTAAGCGAACCTTCAAGCGAAGTTCATGTCAAATTCTGGGTTGTTGTTCGCTTAAGCGAACAGCGCTTCGCTTAAGCGAAGTTCATCCGTAACAGACCTGCAGAAATCGTGTTTTGAGCAGAAATCACTAGAATCCAAGCCATTGACACATGCATATCAACCAAAGAACATATATAACATAGTTGTTTCGATTCATGGCAACGAACAACATAATTTGGACAGATTTAATCAAAAGGGGAAACTTTACTAAAACCTAACTTATGAATAAACTAAACCATAATCCTAACATTAGGTACACATAACAGAGGTAGGATTTCTATCTAAGAACTCACCTTAAGGTTATTAGCAAGCTAGCACAGCATCAAACATCTATAGCAACATCACAGCTCCAAGACTTCAATCCAACTAAACCCTAGCTCTTGAAATCCCTTTAATGCATACCCAAACTCTTTCCTTCTTGATGTTTCTTGCCTATGGAATGTTCATGATTCATGCCTGCTTGCCAATGTACCATACATCTTGGAAGTTTGATGGAAGGGTAGAGAGGGAAAGGGGGCGGCCCTTAGAGAGAAGGGAGAGGGAACTTCCTTTTTGTGAAGCTAGAGAGAGAAAGAACCCTTCATAATGAATACTTTCTAGTCCAACATACTTATATACTCCTTGTGAGCAATTACCAATATGCCCTTAGTCTCTCTCGCGCTTACACGGACACTGATACATAACTCGAGTTGGCCTGCCAATTCTCCATAAACACTTCCACTATACTTATTTCCTCTAAACATTTCGTCATCTGACACGTCGATTAGTATTAATCCATTAACTGACGGGCGGGATGTTACATAAAACGCATTGTTAAATGAACTAGTACAAAGTCTCATATTTCAATATCTTAATTATTTACTCAAATATATAAACACTAAACATAGACTTTAATTTATTGAAACATGGGAATATTATAAATTTTCTATATAGAACCGAGAGTGTTACTTCTATAGAAAGTTGAGTTTGCATAATTTCAATAATCAGAGTTCAGAAACGTTGATCATGACTATTTTTTTTTTTAAGCAAAGAAATATATATTAAATAAAAAGCAAGAACAACAAGCTAGGGGGGCATAGACCTTACCTAGCAACCACTTAACCAACCCCTAAAAGGGTATAACAACAAACGACAACCAAAGTGGTAAATGATAAAACAGACTAGATAATAATCCAGTTAAAGAAACCAAATGTCTAAGGATTAATACACATACACAATTCAGCGAACCCAACATTGATCATGACTATTTAACAATGCAATTATCATGAAATAATAATGTGAACACAATTATACAATTAAATTACGAAACTTCAACAATTGCTATCAAATAAGCCTGTAATGTATTCAATATAGATTAAAAAATTAAATCTTATTATGATTTGATTATAATTTTCTTTATCCTCTATTTATTTTTCCTCTCTTTAAATTTATGAACACTGATCAAAATGATTGTGCCCAACATATAGTTTGAGATAGTTCTTCCAAAATACAAAGATTTTCTATGCATTGCACAGACCACACTCTAGTTAGATGATTTATGATCAAATACTTTTTAGTTAGCAATTGAAGTCTTTTTTATCCACTAATTGGCTACTGTAAAGAATAAGTATATTAACAAGATATACGAAGTACATCCCAACTTCAGCTAGTATCTTAAAACAAGCTAAAGTAAACCTTTACAGGGACCACCTACAGTGAACATAACAGTCATTACAATTTTCTTTTTTGGGTTTACATTAGCTATCATAATCATATTGATACATAGTCCACATCAACAGTCAATCCAAACTTAATCCTCCAGCTACTCGGCTAGTAGGGGGGGGACAGAAATAAGATGAACTTATAAATCAAAGGTATTTAATTCAATAGGGGAAAATTGCATAGTCTGTTTCATTAGAATAATCCATAATGGCAAATAACCTTATATGAATTGATCCCTCCTTTGCAGCACGTAGACTTGAATCTTCAGGTGGAAGCAGCTTGCACAATGACAAGGCCTCTTCAAAGTTTCCAGAAGCAGTTAGTTGGACAATCTGCAAAGAAATATCAAAATTCATAACTTTCACAATCTGTAACGAAATATCAATATCCCTAACTTCAAAATAACCAGTGATATGCACAGATACAAAATTTTGATAACTTGGTAGTGTAAAACGAAGTCACGTGTTTCACTGCTTTTCCATTTGCATTAGAATCCAAAAATAAGAGCTATGGCAAAATGCGTCTATCATTAACAGTATTTACAGTACCTGGGCTCCAAGAGGAACAGGGAAGAGACCTTGAATAGAATTATCCAAAGCAAGTATCACAGAATTACTGCTTTGGCAAAGATGACGAACATTGCGAAGAACAATAGTTTGTATCAACGGATAAGGTTGTCGAAGAGATCGAATCTGCAAAACAAAGGCCATATAAAGAACATAGATCCACAACTTCTCTCACATTAAGAAAAAACCACTTTTTTTCTTCCAAACAGTCGGTTACCTCCACAAATCTAGGCAGCAAAGCTATAGCATACGGCTTCTGAATCACGACTTCCAAGGGTGCCTCTGACCAACAAATCCTACCTTCAGGAATAAGTTTTCCATTTTGATCCACAAAGACCCCAATGTTCTCCTAAAAATGCATCAACAAATCAAACTACTTCCTCTAACCTAACAAAAACAAGCAATAAAAACAAAAAATCACATACGCTCACACACACAACATACATACACATTCAACGAAGAGAATAATACCTTTCCAAGAAGCAGCTCTCCTGACGGAATAGGCACTACTAAAGGCGGCGCTAATCTCCCAGAAGTAAAAACCTCAGACAAAGCACCATTTGAAGCATTCAAAATCACATATTCCCTTCTAATCCCCAAACATATATTCTCCCCACACCAACTCATGGACTTCACCATGTCCGGTACACCAAACTCTTTCACCTCCACAAATCCCCTACCACCTACATCCACAATTTCAGTTCCAAATTCAATGTCAATTTCAACTTAAATTTTACTTTCAATAGCATATAGTAAAATTTGAACTGATCACTATTCTTCCACAATATACTATTTAGAGCCTGTTTGGATTGGCTTATTTGAGCTTATCTACCTACTTAAGTTTTGTGAGACTGTTTGGAAGAACTTATGGAAACAACTTATGACGTGTTTATAAACTGTTTTCAGCTTATTATCACAAATTCTCCAAGATAGCTTATGAAAACATTTTATAGCTTATAAGAAAACAATTTAACTTTATTTTACCTTTTGCTACAGACTTAGCTTATACATAAGCATTTATCATGATAATATCTTACACTTGAGCGCTTATCATGATAAGTGCTTAAAGCTATAAGCTGCAAATAAGTTGTTTATCCAGACAAGGCCTTAGTACAAACTACAAAGTGCTGTCAAAATAGCTATAGTATTGTATCTTCTATAGCGTGGAGGAATTTAAACAAACCACTATTTTCTGCTATCCACGATTGCTAACATTGATTTCAATATGAATTTCAATCAATCAACATCAAAACATTCATCTACGAACTCTGTAGTTACGTCTAACAACAACGACATATATGATTACATTCAATTATGTCATTCTTACAGATTACTAAGTGTGATTGTCAATTTGTGTCCGGTGTTTATGATCCATAATCTATGAATATCTATCTACAAAGAAATTAACAGAGATAACAAATTCTCACCATCATGTCTAAAAATGCCAACACGCTTTTGTCTCGCAAAAGCGAGAAAACCTCTCCGATCATCCCAGCAAAACACATTAGCACCTTTAGCTTTGGTAATAACCGCTATAGTTTCCAAACTTGGTAATCTATGAAACGCGATTGATTCAGAAAGCGATAAAAGAAGCTCTCTCGATTCTACAACTTCCATTGACACAACAGGCTTCTTCGCAAAATTAGCGAGATTCTTCTCGAGTGTATAAGGTTTGGAATGATCGGAGAATTCGGTTTCCGGCGAGTAGATTCGGAGAGATCCATCGGAACAACCGAGTAAGAGTTTTGGACCGTAGGATTCAATTGATTCGATCTTGCCGTTGAAATTGGGAACGAGTTCGAAACTATCGTACGCACTGTGCACCATTTTGGTTACGAAATATTGAAAGCTGTTAAATTAATTCTTCATTTTTATGGATTTTGAAGCTTTTGAAACCCAGAAACTTTTTGTTGTATCACAAAAAATATATATATAAATATGAAGAAAAAATAAAAATAATAACTTCGAAATTATGGTCCCGGCGGGGCTCGAACCCGCGACCTTCGGCTCATAAGACCAACGCTCTAACCAACTGAGCTACGGGACCGTGCTGATAATTTATTTGAACTCTTTTATATAATTTCCTTTTGTCATTCCAATTTCGCTGCTACACGTTAGTGGCCACCCAAATGCATACAATCCAATTTGTTCCTTATTTTTTTATTTTTTATATATCAGGTAACTCACTGGCTATCAATCCTTTTCACCTATAAGCATAATAAATAAATACTGCCATCAACTCAACTAGCAATTTCTTATTTTTCTTTTACACCAATGAAAACTAGAGTTCCTTTGTAAAACACTGCAGAAGATTGTGAGTGCTTTCCCCATTTGCGTGGATTGGAATCTTTAAAATCTAAACAAATGCCCTGAAAGTAATTGTTTATGAATTTAATTACTGTGTAACTTGTAAATAATATGATCTCTAATTTTCACTTTTAAAGTAAACATATTTTGTTTTTTTGCTAAAGTTACATTGATTTACTTTATCTTGCTTGTACATCGTGGAAGTATTATGTTTTTAAGTTTATCTTCAACTCTCAAACCTCTAATACAATTTCTCATTTGACTCTCCAAAGAGGACTACAACGTTTTCAGAAAACATACATTTCGATGTTAGTGCTTGGATATCTTTCATAAGTTTGTATATGGCGGAAGTATTACGTTTCTAAGTTTATCTTCAACTCTCTAATCTCTAATACAATTTCTCATTTGACTCTCCAAATAGGACCACGATGTTTTCAGAAAACATACATTTCGATGTTAGTGCTTGGATATATTTCATAAGTATATTCAAAACTAAAAGGATAAAGGTTTATAGTTAAAATTTGGTGCACCGTCATACATATACACCAAAACTTTGATAATAGAGAGGGGATCTTAACTCTCAAAACACCCTTATACATATTCTTGCAAATCTATTTGCTAATATATTATATGTGTCTAGTATATTATTCATTGTTCCTCTAAAAAAATTATTAAGCGTTGTAGAAGTTAAAATTTGTTGATTCAAAGTTGTCTATTTTTAGACTAACCCAAGTTAATATAGATGGTTGGGGTCAAATCACACTCATTGTGACTTGAGTTTAAGTTTGTAGTTTCTAATCATTGGTGGGTTATGAAATAGAAGTAAATGTCACGATAAAATGTTGAATTGTGACCTTTATTTATAAGTTTATTTATGCACTAATAATAGATTTTTTAAGCTATTTTTGGAGTGAAAATGTATTAGCCTCAATAATCTTACACAAGTTTAGATAACATGGTGGACATACAAATGAAAAAGTATTTGGTTTGTTTGGGTTCAATTTATAACTCACGTTAGTTTTTTTTTTTTTTTTTTTGTTAACAAATTTTATATCATATCATCCTCGGATATATTAAAACTTATTAGAGCATATAGTTTGTAGAGAATGGTAATGAGCATGAATAACTTTGATTTTTTTTTTTTTCAATTTGATGGCTTTGATTCTTTTTTTCTTTTTCTTTTTTTGAAGGAATTTTTTTTCAATATTTTTTTTCTTTTGCAATTTGAAGATGATGACTTGTGTATTTGTAGGAGTAAGACTTAAATATTATGAATCAGCAAGATACAGTCGTTCAAAGCTTATTGAGTTGTAAATTCCTCTTTCTTTATTTTTGAATTTATCCTTTAGACTCTGTCCTCATAATGTACATGTGAATAAGAATAGAATAACTAATTGAGTTTGTCCTTTGATTCTGTTAAGTGCGATGATCAAGTTTTTATTTTCTTACATGTTAATCGGTGATAGGCGTGGTGTCACTTCCCTTTTTGCTTTTAGAAAGTTTTGAACAATATGTCCATCAATTTTAAGTTCAATGTGTTTTGTTTTTTCCTCTTCAAAAAAACAATATGTTTTGTCTTTTTGTACTTTTATGACGATTACAATTTTTGCGTATGTAATGATGAACTTTTTGTTGAATGTTTATCCTCGAAATTGTCCATACTTATATTTGAAAAAATCGTCTTCGTATATCCTCGATTTTATCATATTTATTTTATCTCTTTAAATGAAAGTGTCCTTTAAATAAAGACTTTTTTTTGTAAATTTCATTATAAGGGTTATTTGAGTCTTACGGTTTTCACTACCTTAAATTAAGACACTATTTTCTCATTCTAAAATTACTTACAAAATTACTTTCACGGAAATCATAAGTTATTTACACCAAAATTACTTATATGTGACTCTATAACAAAGAAACCTTTGTTTCAACATATTGTCTTATAAAACTTTTTAATTGATAATCATAAATGACCTTTTTTTGTCAAATAAATATTCATTCATTCAAATTAGTAAAAATTACATTGATAAGAAACAATATAAATTTAAACATCTCTTAAATAAAAAAATGATGAATTTGTGTACAAACTCACATCATTCAGAGTTTAGTAAAAAATCGATAAGTGTCTGCGAATGTTGTAAAATAAAAGTGACTAGAGTATTCATGACTTCTGATATGTAACATTGAAGACAACAAAGTTATTTTTGAATTTGTATTGGACATGTGACACCAAACGGAAAAAAAAAATCGTCAAACTTTTTATTGCGGTGGTCAGGGATTTGAATATGGATCTTGCATATATTATGAATTGTCCCTATCAACTGAGTTAAGCTCACAATGACAAAAAAAACAAAATTGTCAATATAGTCGAACGAACACTTTTACATAACAAAAAATCACACCTTTAATTATCATCATTTTAAATTAGTTAATAACATTGTACCAAAAAAAAATAGTTAACAACTTTTTTTTGGGTAAAAAGACAAATTAATTATAGTTATTAAAAATTTACACATAAATAAAAGATGAGAGTTGAAACACAATCAAGGCATCCGATCAAAATAAGCTTGTTTTGAATCTAGATGCAATCCTATTAAATTCTTTGAGTACTAGAGCATATTTGGTCCTCCTTATTTTCTACTTCTCTTCTACTACTAAGGAGAAGTAGGACCAAACATAATTTCAATAAAGTTTTTAATAATAAAAATATTTTTTTTTAAAGAAGAAAATTAAATAGAAGTGACTTTTAAAATAAGATATAAAATTGAACTTTTACATAACTTCTTCGGAGCTACTGCTGGGCTCTCACCCATCGATTCCCAAATAAACCAACAAGATTCGGAAGTAAATCTAAATACATTATAGTATAATGTTAAACAACACATTTGATCAATTGGGGATCATTTGATTTTCTATTTGTACTTTTTTTTTCCGTATTGGTTTGGTTATGATAGATATATGAGTAATCGCAAGGTACTAAAGAAAATGCAACGAACATGATGCAAGAAAATAAAGTTTTGGCAGGTTTTTTTTATAATATATATATATATATATATATATATATATATGTGGGAATAATAAAATAAAATGAAAAAATAGTTATATTCACCCAATTAAAATATTATTTTGCTAATTCTTCACTGAAAAATGTCATTGAAAAAACAATTGGTATTTGAAAAAAATTGGCATAATTTATGCAACATGAGACTCCATAACTTCATTCGAATATGCAACGTTGAAGATGATGAATTCAATAAATGAGACCAAATCCCTTAATACATGCCTGACGAAAGAAATATCAACGAAGATACGAGTTCATACAATTTAAGAGTACAAGATGAAAGCTACATGAATACTATAAATCAAATAAGCCACTAAATTGTTGGAAAACAAAAATCTTTTAAGTTTGTGATGTGTTATGTTTCTAATAATGGATTATTTTCCTAACTCTTTCAATTTTATTTTTTTTACAGAATTTTTCAATTTATTTTATAACAATGTTTTATATAATAATTCATGAATTTTCATTCATTTATTAAAAAAAATCAGGTCTTTACATAATTTAGTTTTATATAAAGAAAATGTCTTTTATTTTATTGAATAATTCATATATCCACTTGAAATAAAGAGAATTGAAAAGAAAAACTGCAGAAACAAACATGTATAAAGCAGACCAAAAGCGAAATGATGCAGACTGAGTGATTCTTTGATTTCATTCATCCATCATCATCAATCATCAATCATCAACAGAATAGAGTGAAGAAGATGACACTTGGTTTGATCAATGCTAATCCAATAGTCCACGCCAAAAAAGAACGAATCCCTCGCTCCGAAGAACCTCACTCCGATCATTTCGTTGATCCTCTCGATATTTATGATATCCTTTCTTTCATTTCTTTTTTATTTATTTCTCTTCATTTACTTTGCTTGAAATTGAAAATTAAATGAAATTAATGTTTTGTGATCCTTGACTTTGATTTGACAAATTTTGTGAGAGATATTAGGGATCCTGAACATCCTTATTCTTTGGAACAGCTTAATGTTTTGTCTGAAGAATCCATTTCTGTTGATGACAAATTGGGTCGGATTCTGTGAGTTTTTTCTTTATTATCTTATTTTATGATTTATTGAATGAATTATGAAATTTATGTTTGTGTTTGTGTTTGTAGGATTACTTTTACGCCGACGGTTCGACACTGTAGTATGGTTACTGTGATTGGTCTTTGTCTCAGAGTTAAGCTGAAGCATTATTTTCCTGCTCATTACAAAGTTTGTTTCCTCAACCCTTTTGCTTCACAAGTTATTATTATTTAGTATCAGTGTGTGTTTTGTTATGCAGTGATAAAAATTGATTTTGGATGAGTTGATTTTGTATAAATGATTCAGCTATAATTGAGTTGAATGTATAGTGAATTATGTTTAGCTGGTTAGTTCTAGTTATAAGGGTGTTTGGTTCTGGTAATAAAAAATTGATTTTGAACGAATTGATTCCAAAAAACTAATTCTAGCTATAGGTGAGTTGAACACTAGATTAAAGGCTGAAAATTAATAGTAGACGGAAAAAGCTGCAAATTCTAGCTACAAGTTGGAATCATTCGGAGGTAAATTCAATTATACTCGAGAACATCTAAGTGTATGTTTGGTTTCACTTTTGGAGGAGATAAATTTGATTCTAGAGGTATAGAATTGATTTAGACATGTTTGGTTGCTCTAGATTAGAATTGAATTTTGCCTCCAGAATTGATTCTAACTTACTTGAATCTAGAAATTGGAGCTTTTGATTTTAGAATTGATTTTAACACTCAAATTTATTGTTCAACTAACCTAACATGAATGTATCCAAGTGTAAACTACTTCATCTTCAACTTATTTTTAGCCAAAATCAATTTTACCAAATCAATCCACTCAAAATCAATTTTTGTCACTGCAGAAGCAAACACATGCTTAGTAATATTGATTACAGCTATAAGTGAGTTGAATGTAAAGTGATTTATGTTTGATTTTGCCTCCAGTAAACTGGTTGGTTCTAGCTATAAGTGTATTTCATCATGCGGGGATAAAATTCATTTCGAATGAATTAATTATGTAGAATTGATTCTAGCTACAAGTGAGTTGAGTATAAAAGTGAGTTGAACAATAAATAAACGTTAAAAACTAATTGCAGAAGTCAAAAGCTCCAAATTGTAGCTTCAAGTTAGAATCAATTATGAAGGCAAAATCAATTCTACGCCTCTATAATCAATTTTGACTCATTCAAAAGTGGAACTAAATATGCAATGTGTTGTGAATTGATGGATGGATAAGTTTTGTTTGTTTTCTTTTGTTTCTTAGTTTAGTCCATGTATGGATTGACGGTGAGTTTGGCAAAAATAAGTGTGACGTCTGGACTCTGCCAAAGCTCCAAAGTGTAGCTTTGGCTAAAAAATCACAGGGGCACTGTGCAATTCCACCAAACTCGCGGTCAATCCAAACATACACATCCATTAAGTGGTTTGTACGCTTTTAAGATGTATCTTTTGATAGTATAATTTGCACCATAACCTCATAAATTTCCTATATAAAAATTGGTTTATCTGTCTTTGACTTTCAAAACAACCAAACTTGCGGAGATTGAGTTCGAGTAGGATTACAGGAATTACATCAATTTTCTATGTGAAGATAGCATTTCTTCTTTTTCTTTTGAAAGAGTTGAGCAGTTTTAGACTTGTACGAGATAGTAAATTTTAACTTAAGCATTTTTAAAGTAGGAAAAGAGTTTGTTTTCTTCATGAATACAAGTAAATTTCAAACCAAAAGTTGTGTAAATTTGAATTTTGAGAAAATTTAGAAATTGTTGAGATAAGATAATGTAAGAGAATTTTATTTTACCAAGTCGTTAGGCTCAAGTCCTTTCCCTCGGAACCGGATGGTTAAAACAGACACACACACACACACACACACACAAAATATAATGTAAGAGAAAGAATAGGAGAAGCATTAAGAAGTGGAAACAAAAGGTATAATTTTCTATATTTATTAGTGTATCATTCAATTGTACTACCTGGTGTTATAAAATCAGAGAAGGGTCTGTTTATAGTTCACAATGTTACCTTGTATTTGTAATAGGTTGAATCTTATGACTCATACATATGATCACTGGGTCACACGGTTGCACAAAGAATAAGTGATTGAAGTATTTCTTTAGAACATTGTAACTAAAAGTGAAGATAGAAAAGTATTCAAGAATTCTCTATATTAACAGTAGCGAAAATCTTTTTCTAAATAGAAGTATATGTCTTGTCATATACTATATAAGCTGTTTTCAAATTATGTTTCCACCGTATACAATAGAAGTGTATGTCTTGTCATACTTGACTATACTTACGACTTTAGGAGATGTGATTCTTGTACCGTATACAATGTAATGAAGTTAATCTTCAGATGAATTATAGTATATTTTAGCTTCTTAACTGTGGTAGGATATATCAGCCCAAACTTCATGTGTGCAAGTTTGTAGTTTCTCTATGGAGGTAACAATAGCTGCATATTTTGATGCCAAACGAGTTTGTGACGTTACTTTCTTATTGCGCCGTTGTTCACATGGTATTCTTCCCCTGTATTTGATGTGCCTATTGGCAAGTGGTATGTGTCAGTCTTTTAACCCCCATCTCTTGATGTTGAATTCCTTCTCACCTGCACACTCTCTCTTCCTTGTGAATCACGATTCTCAAGGCAACATTTTTAGTTCCACACTGCTTATATCATAGTATAATTGTCTTCTCTCTGGTTGTTTTTTTTTAACAAGGTCTTCTCTCTGGTTGTAATCTTATCTGTTACTCAAATTCTTCTTTGCAGGTGGACATCAAAGTATCTCAAGGATCTCATGCCAATGAAGAATCAGGTAAAGTTTAAAAATTGCTAAAACAATAGCATCCAAGACTATGTTTTTCCGAACCCCTTTCTTCTACTTTTTTTTCTCCTTCTATTATCTGCATTCAACACTAGGTGAGACTCCATCTAAATTGCCAAACAAACTTTACCATTTTATATAGTCGTTACTTCCTGCAACATGAACTTCTAATAATATTTTCTTGCAGTGAATAAGCAATTAAACGATAAAGAGAGAATCGCTGCTGCCTTAGAGAATCCAAACCTGCGCCAGCTTGTGGATGAGTGTCTCGAATCCAATGAACTGTGAACAAGCATATAATATGCCTGCCCCAATAACTATTCTGAAGGCATTAGCTGCGGATGAACGCAATAAACTGTAATCATTATGTCTTTAGTTCTTTGGTTTCCATGGGTTGTTTTTGCCCTTTTCTTCCCAACCAACCCCGCGTCATGTTTAGCATAGGGGTATCTGTGTATGTAAATTAAAGTTAGAAATCATTATGTCCTATGTTTGTACCTTTAACTTTAGATATGCATCTGTATATTTGGCTGTTTGTGGGTTAACCCAGCCCTCATACTCCAAGCTCATGTTAAGCTTTTTAGGTTGTAAGTTTTAAAAATGATTTTGCATTTAGAGGAGATTTAAACTGCCGTAGAATGAATGTTCAACTGCCGTAGTGTAAAACACATGTTTCTGAGTAAACAAATTACAACACAAAAGTAAGGGTTAAGATCTGTTTCTCAAAATAGATGGAGGCTTTGTTTGAATAGAGATAGATACAAAGAAGTTTGAATTATTTTTTTGTAAAAAAATAATGATGATAGAACTCACTTGGTGTGGAACCAAATATCTATTTTTGTGTCGATCTATCTCTATATGTAGTTCTCCATTTCTTTTGATAAACGAAGAGGATCTCTATTCAAATTCAAAGTATGAACGATGTCTTGATCAAAAAAGAAAGTATGAATGATGTCCAAAGATTGCTCTACATTATCGGGTGGAGGCTCATTAGGCATTGAAACGAAATTGTGCAATGATTGTTTTCAGGGTTGAGACATGTCTTGAATCTAATGCATAAGATTGGCAACACTAAATTCAATTATCCATGCATTATTAGTGATAAGAGTAGATTTTAAAAAAGTCTTAGCACCGTTACTTGCATGCAGCTGCTACAAGTGCCAATGTCTGTTCACGTGCATCATGCTGTCTTTGTTTCAACCACTGTAAAGTAACAGTAAGGGCCTTATTAGTTCATCTTCAGTGCGTATTAACTGTGATCCCACCCGTTTAGACACCCTCACAATTACAAAACAATGTTTTTTTGTGTGACTAGTTTGTTAGCATTAGGTACCTTTGTTAGCGCCAACAGTGGATAGTTGTCCTTGTTTGTTCTTGCCGCTTATGAGAGGTACCTTTGTTCTTGCCAACAGTGGAATCTATCTCGACAATTTAAGTTTAAAAAAGTGTCCCAATAAACGGATAGATAAGAGCACCTCCAACGACGTTTCTTAAAAATAAAAATAAAAATAGAAAAAGTGTATTCTTAACGAGTTTCATCGCTAGAGTAGATTAGCGGAACAGAATTTTATAAGGATGATTGCTTGTTGAAGCAACTTATCCTTAACTATACATTAGTCTCAACATAAATTGTTAAGTTTTGCGAGTTTGAAGGAAAGAGGAAGACCTTTGAAGAAAAAAAGAGCAAGTGGAAGAAATAAAAGATTTTGAGAAGAGAAAATTTTAAGGAATTCTTATGTTTGTTCGTAGTACTAAATCCTTTGATCTATGTTGTTAACTTGTTTAATATTTTTTTTTTAAAAAAATATAATAATCATAAACATTAATTTATCAATTTTTAAATAAATACGCTTTCTAAAAATATAAAAGATTTATCCTTATATTTCTCATCTCCTAAATCCATCCCCTCTCTGCTAAACAAAGCTTAAAGTGTTGGACCGTTGACGAAAAAACAAACGAATTGTTTCAGTTATGTGGCAGTGCAAAGCTCAATTAAATCATTTATAATGAGTTGCACTACTGGAGATGCACAAAGAAGTATAACTGGTATTAGAGATAAAGTTTGAGGGTATGTTTCTTTCAAGTTATATTTGTTAATTCTCGGGAATAAAATGATAAAAACATATATATATATATATATATATATATATATGTTTATGTTTGTTATAAGTTTACTAAATTTTATTCTCGGATATAAAAGGTTCTTGGGAATAGAAATTTTTTTCCAAAGAAAACAGTAGAAATAAAGTTCCCATGGAGATGAAATAAATTCATAAGTAATTACCTATTATAATTCATATTTTTATGGTTGCTAGAAATATTATAAAGTTAAACCAAACATATTTTTTCTAAATACCTTAGAATAAAATTCCATCTTTATATTTCAAAGAATGTTATTCCTAAGAATAAATTTGATAAACTTGAACAATTACACCATGTTACTTATTCATTTTTATATGAACTCGTGTATAAAATAGGCCTCTTATATTAATCAAGTTATCAATAATATTTGTAGATTATTTTTTATACTTTTCTCTCATATTGTATATATGCAGTATATCACAAATTAGTTATTACCAATCACAACTTTTATTCCTCCCATTTCTTATCTCAAAACATATTTGATTTCTCTTTCATTGCTTATTGCTACCACCAACTACAAAATTTTAAGAATTGTTATCTAAAAGTGGTGAATGCAAAGCACGCACTACCCCAAGCAATCTTCCCTTAACTTGTCTCGCAATATTTTCTTGACCATTGATTTATACAACGCGTAGAAAAAGTCAAAAACATATCTCTAAGCAAATAAAACATGCATAGAGACAAACTAAAAAGAATAGACATCCAAAATTCCAAGCAGTATTTTATGTTTTTCCACATTCTTACGTCTCTCTCAATCAATCTCATCACGCATGATTTAACAAATTTAATCTAAAGTCATCAAAGACACAGTTATTGAAAAATAATGTCCATATAATATAGTAGTTGACCATCACTTCTTTCCTAATTTATAAAAAGAATATATTATACTATACTATAATATTATCATTAAAATTTCTTAACCAGCATTTTTAACAAAACATTCATCCTTGTTCCATTTATCTTGGTTGTTTCTAAATTTGAAGTTGATGGAATTTAGAAAAAGTGTTAGGTTGTCAAGATCAGAAGGTATATTACTATCATCAGAGTCTGTAACTTCAGAATGTGCTAAAGTTGGTGGTTATGAAAGACTCTCACAAACCATGGAGATAAATGAAGGATATGAACACAAGAAGAATAAAAGGGGTATTGGATTTCTAAGTAAAGTCTTAAATTTAACGAGAATTTCCAGTCCCCACGAGGCAGCGGAGATGGCGGCGAAGAAGGAGAAGAAACGTTCGTCTTGGCTTCCAGATCCACAGAAACGTTGGCCAGTTCAAGGGTGGTGACTGATTTTTTTGTCTATTTTATGATGGCATGTGTTTCAAGTTTCAGAACGTGATTGGGTTTGTAATCAAGTTGTTCTCTTAATTCGTTGCTGATTTTGTAAATCTGTTTTGTTTAGATGTGAATATTTTAAGCCAAGGTTGATGAATATTGAACTGTGATTAGTTCAGAAAATTTTGTATTAGAATTTGGGTTACAAAATCAACCAACTTATGTGATGTGAGGTGCATATTAGTACACCCTCCGCTAATTAATATAAGTAAAAATTCACTTTTTATATACATTTAATTAACGATATATGTGGTCTTTATTATATGTCACATACATCATTAATTGAATGTATATAAAAAATGGATTTTTGTTTATATTAGTGATCGGAAGATGTAGTTTACTTTATACAAAGTTTAAGTTAGTGGTTAATGTATGTGAGGTTGTGTACAACTCATGATATGATATTAAAAACTTTTCTCACGCTTCAAAAAACTTTTATCCAAATAGGTGGAATAACATAAACCGAGAAGAAAATTGCAGCTCTTCTAACCAAAATTGCCCGCGTCCACCTGAACTTCCTAAAATGCCTCCCACGTGACTTAAGTCACGTAGGTGTTATATTCAGTGTGACTTAAGTCACGTTAAAATACAACCTACGTGATTTAAATCACGTTTGATTCTCCTTCAACGCAGCTTCCTCCATTGTTCTTTCTTCCATCCACCGCTGCATTTCAAAGCTTCTCACAAGAAGGAAGGAAGGATCATCGACACAAAAACTGAGGGTTCCCAACAAATCAATTAGGAGGAAGCGATTTGCACATACTTTGTTTTCTTCCAACAAACCAATATGTGCAAGCGATTTTCACATACTTTTGTTCTTTCTAATTTGTCTTCTTCTGCAGTTCGGGTTCATCGCTTCTTCCTAATCTCTTCAGGTTTATCGCTTCTTCCTAAATATTTTGTTCAAATCGATAAAAATATTTTGCTTTCTTCATCGTTGGAATGAGAACCGAACGTGACTTAAGTCACGTAGGTTGTATTCCAACGTAACTTAAGTCACGCTGAGTATAACACATGCGTGACTTAAGTTACATGGGAGTATTTTGAGAAGTTCAAGTGAACGCGTGCAATTTCTATTGGAAGAAGAGCAATTTTCAACTGCGAAATAGGCCCTCAAGAAATAGGCACTTTTGTTGTGGTATGACGAAGGTTTAGAAATAAAATGTATTTTTAGTATAAAAAAAAAATGGAACTGCTTTAACAACATAACTAAAGTTTTCAATAATGAATTATATTATTTGAATTTTTAATTAAAATAAGAAAAAATATTCTTCATTTATGAAAAAGTCATGATAAACACACAATATCATAAGAAAATAAAAATTATTTGTTAATTAAATAGCATAACTATCATAGACTCTTAATTTCATGAGAATTCAAGCATTATTTGTAGGACAAGTTAAGATTTCCCTCACAAATTTAATCTAAAGCCACCTAAGACACAGTTATTGAATAGTAATATCCATAATTCTATATAGTAGTTGACCATCACTTCCTTCCTAAAAGGAATATGTCATGTAATGTGCTGTAACTAAATAAATATTATATTATATTATCATTAACATTTCCGAACCAATAGTACATCATTCTTAACCAAACACGTATCCTTGTACAGTTGTTCCATTTCCATTTATCTTTGTTGTTTCTAAATTTGAAGCTGATGGAATTTAGAAGAAGCTTTAGATTATCAAGATCAGAACGCATATCACTTTCATCTGAATGTATAACTTCAGAATGTGCTAAAATTGGTGGCTATGAAAGACTCTCACAATCCATGAGGATAAGTGAAGAATATGAACACAAGAAGAATAAAAGAGGTATTGGATTTATAACTAAAGTCTTAAGTTTTAGAAGAATTTCTACTCCCCGCGAAGGGAACGTGGTGGTGGAGATGGCGGCGAAGAAGGACAAGAAACGTTCTTCTTGGCTTCCAGATCCAAACAATCGTTGGCCAATTCAAGGATGGTGATTATTTTTATTTTTTCTGGTTTATGTGTTTGAATTTTCAAGTGACTAAATTGAAGACAAAAATGTGATTGGGATTATGATCTAGGTGTTCTCTTTATTCTTTTCTGATTATGTAAATTTGTTTTCTCTAAGATGTGAATATTCTTAAGATTGATGAATTAACGGGTGATTTTAGTTCATAAAATTATGTTATGCTTTTGTGGTCAATTAGTAACCATCAATGATTTGTGTTTTGATCAATTTTTTACTAACGGTTTTTTCAAAAGTTTGTTAATTTATGTCTTCTAATCCTCTTTATCTCTTACATTTTTTTCTTCGGGTAAAACTTTTTAACCTGTTGTTATTTAGTTAACATGTAAACAAAAATTAACAGTACTACAAAGAAGACTTGGATTGTTGCTTGAAAAATCATTTTCGAAATAAGGATTATGCTCTATTTTGTCAAAAGTGCTAGAAAGGTTCTTTCGAAGATAAACAAGGCATTGAAAAAAAAAAATTATGCCAATACTCAAAGGTGTAAATAACTCTCATGTCAAAAGTGTGTAAATAAGTCTACTACGTTACACATCCATTCACCTAAGATAAAACATCTTATTGGTTATTGATCAAACGACGTATGTAACTCAAACGTGTCTATAATAATACCATTTTCTTTTATATTTATTCTTACTTTTCTGCACTTTCATGTTTTTATGCTCTCTTTCTTTTGCATTGTTTATAACGTTTGCGCACTATTACGTGTTTCTTACATTGTAAGCAAAGATTTAAGACATTAAACCTATCAACTAAGAGCCCCTTAAAGAGCTAACTTGAGTCTTCCATTAATTAACAAATTTATTTGTAGAGAGAATATATTTTCCCGTTAACAAATTGTTATGTCTAATGGAAAATAATTTGAAATATTGTGTCAAGTTTTTTTATGATAAATTTAAGAGACGTTTAAAAAATTTCTAACCCTTCAAGAATTATGAACACTAATCAAAATAATAATACTAAAAAAAAAATCAATCTTTCAAAAAAAAAAAATCTTCAAATTAGGAAGATCAAGAGATAAATACACCTCGAAATATTGATTTAATCCCTCATGGGAAATTTCCTTCCGGCCTAGTAATCAGTCAAATTACCAATGATCATGTGACAAGTCAATCAATTTGAAGGACAAATGTCAATGTACGCTCTTATGGGCTTTCACCAAGGTATCTTTCTCCTATTAGGAAATTGCTCTTCTCTCTTTTATTTTGTTCATTCACCAATCTTAAAATGCCTACCTGAATTAAATCACGCTAAAAAATATCAAAATTGAAGTAATTCATGTTGAAAAAAATCGAGCGTGAAACAAAAAGTAGGAGACAACCACAATATATGCAGACACGAGGACAGCACAAAATTCAAAAACTAACATGAAACCAACACAAGCAACACTTAAAAAAAGTACAAATTAATATTAAAAAATATATATGAAATTGAAAGAGATAATTAATCTCTAAAGGTCATCTTGCCTATCTTGTTATTTACTCCCTCCGTTTCATAATGAATGTCACTTTAGTTAAAAAATTGTTTCAAAATAAAGATCACTTTATATTTTCATTACAACTTTCATTTTTTTCTCTCAACTTTACCCTCAATAAATACTCCAACTTTTCTCTCGCACAATTTTCAGTGTAACTTTAAGTTTGTCTTTTTTTTGGGCAGTTTAGTAAAAGTATTATGTATAATGATTATTTCATTTTATTCTTTAATTTGTGTGCAATTAGCTAAAACGAAATGGAGAGAGTATTTATCTAGTTATAGTGATATTTTCATCAATACATAGGTGAAAGTCTGGAAAATAGAAGTAAAACAATTGAAATGAATACTTGTCTTGCACCAATTGAAATGAGAACTTCATTCATGAAATACATGTGCGGTTCTAAACTTCTCATATTTAGCCAGCGGGACTTGGTCCTATGGAAGTTTTTATTTTTCAGCGTGAGAACGAACTTCCATAAGGATTTAAGGTTTCTAAGTTGGTCAAATTTGTTGCTGAGTTTGGGAGTCCACCTTCCTCGATTATTGTTTAAATGCTATTAACCATGATATCCATATGTTCAAATCTTTGTGTAAATTAAATATTGAGATCATTTATTTGTTATAAGGGTGTGGCTATCATATGCAATACTGCACATGTTAAAAGATACCAAAATTTAAAAAATTATATATTTAATATAAAATACACAAGTACCAAAATACACTTACTACTTCAAACTTCTTAACATGTGCAAATTTACACATATTAAAAAATCCCTTATTACAATTAAATATTGATATAAATATTTAATTTAACCAGAGCCTCAAATGCACCGATTAGCAACAAATACACCGATTAGCAAGACCCTTAGCTTTATTAAGCTAATGAATTATTCAATTGTGAATTGCATTTAATTCATGATTAAATAACATATTCAGTTTATACCATCACTAATGCATTCAGAAAAGATACAAACGCAACCCCTTCTCCAAGGCTGATCCGTTGGAATAATAACAACTGTCAGTGCACTATTTTGAATGTTGATGGCAGCTGCTCCGGTGATCCAATTCGCGCAGGGTTTGGAGGTGTTTTTCGTGACACTACGGGAACATACATTGCAGGCTACTCGGGACACATCACTCAGTCACAAGACATCCTGTTTGTTGAACTCACGGCTCTCTATCATGGGCTACGGTTGGCAATCAGTTTGAATTTTGAAGAATTGGTTTGTTATTCAGATTCCCTTCTAGCAATGAACCTCATCAAAGAAGACTTAAATCAGTTTCATGTCTATGTTGTCCTCATCCAAAACATCAAAGACATCATGAGCTCTCTTCATGTCAACCTTCACCACACCCTCAGAGAGGGAAATCATTGTGCAGATTTCATGACTAAACTTGGAGCATCAAATGATGGCAATCTGACTCTTCACCTCCAGAGGACCTTCGGCCTCTGCTTAGGACGGATGAATTGGGAGTCCTCTTCTTGAGGCACTAGCCTCCCTTTTATTTTTGTTTTTTTTTACTTTCCTTAGCATTGTAACCAAAAAAAAATTGCAATTAACCATGCAGCAATGTTAAAGTTTGAGTTTGACGCCGATTTAAATCGTACACTGAATGATTACTCGCGCATGAAAGATTCCTGATTTACTCCATAAAAAGAGACAAAAAAATAATTAAGCAAATATTTTTTTTTCCAAGTTTTAAATCTCAATCGTTGCAAATAAGAGCTACACTTGCATAATTAAAGTGCATTGTCATGGGAGAATTTTACATCACAAATGTCAGATAGTTAGAATTAATCTCAACAATGTACCCAAAAACAAATATGCCCAATTGTACATAAAAATACATTTTTGAAACAATGATAAAAAGAAATAGTTCTAAATTTTAGAAAATTAATCCATAATTAAGAAAAAAACAAAAAGACAAACTAATTGCAGATCTGGGTGGATTCGAACCAACACATCTCAGACATTTAAATAAAATGCTCTGAGCGCTCTTCCATTTGAGCTACAGATCTTTCACGTGAACCGAAAATGTGGAATATAAAGAAACGTATATAAAAAACAGTTGATCAGTGCTACCAAAAATTAACAAAAGCCGTAGAATACTCGGTGATTAAAGATATTTAAACAAAACGTAACAACTTTAAGAACAAGTATCTCTCTCCTAATTTCTCTCTTTTTTTGGTCAACTCTATTGATTTGAGTTCTGTGTAAAAATTATAACGTTGTATATTTTAAACGCTCAACTAGTTGCCAATTCTCTGCCAAAAAGCTGGATAAATTTTCCAATAATATAGTGAACATGGATAGAATAGGGTAATAATAGCAAATTCCAAATTTCACAATGTAACAATTTGATAAATAGCATAGGACAATTATATGTATCGGTGGTAATAGTTAAAAATCATAATGAATGAAATTTAATTTTACATAAAAGAGCAACATAAATGAAGTTTTCATGTCAAAATAAAAAAACCAAAGGAAAAAAACATATTTTAAAAAAACCTTCTTGACCAAAAAAATATAACCAATAACAGCAAAAAGATTGTTCAAAATTCAAATTATTATGAATAATATTAAAAAAAACAATTTTATGACAAATAAATCACTTTATAACATGGTTTAAAAAATATATGTTGAGTTTAATTTACGAAAAGCATCATAAACTAAGATTTATACCTGAAAAGCTTCACAAGTAAATACAAGTAAATATTCTATACAAGTGCGCATTTGTTCTTAGCAAAAAAAATCAATTTACAGATTTTATTGAAAATTGATTGTTTTTAATACTTATTTATTAAAACCATTAAGTTTATCAGTAAGATTTATATCTGACCTTAATTTACGGAGAGATTCATAGACAAATACGATACTAAGTTTTTATTTTCTACAAGTATCTCATATGAATTTGTTCTTAGCATAGGATAAAAACATTAAAAAAGCCTATGAGATCTGAGAGAAATGAAACACTTGATGGAAATCTAAAAGATGGTGGCTTATACACTAAATAGATATGCGTATCACTTAGATACTTAATAAATAAAAAACAGAATAATTCATAGTTCCAACAAGTGAATAAAGTCATTTCACCTCAATGACTAAAAATTTAATACTAATGAATTGCGTATGATGTAAATGCATTGCTGAACAAAAAATAAACTGAATAAATACTTCATTAACTTTGCTTAACACATGAGAACCGAAGTCATCTTCACCTTAATTATTGAAGAGGATGACAGTAAAACATAAGCTTTCCTACAATCCCAGCATGGCTTCATTGCACTTTATCCATTCCTCCCATTGATTTGATTGATGGTCGGTAAAACAACGCACTCAAGTCACAACAGTCCATTCTTCCTTTGATAAAATTTAAAGAGCTATAATCCTGATACAAGGCACTAATTTCTTGGAATCGAACTAAAACTGCATTTACAAAGTACAACAGCCGAAGCAGAAACGATATTTTACATTTGACAAACATTTATGAACAAAAGGCATCCATTAGGATCGATAGTGTACATAAAATAAATAATCCACAATAACAACTTCTACTTTAGATTCAATATAGATTGAAAACGAACTAATTGTACGAATTAGATTCAATATAGATTGGCAACGATAGAGGGATTTAAAAAACTTAGAACAAATACTTACTTCAACAAATTAGAACCAAGTTTCCTTATTAATACTGCCCTTGGGTTGTATGTTACTTAAAAACTAATATGCAGAAAAATATGGCATGCCGTAGCTTCAAAAAATAAATAAATTAGGTTTTATTGAATTGAATTATTAAATTATTTTTATTAGATAATTAATAAAAACAAAATTAAACTTGTCACTGAAACATGATAGATAATACCTTGTTAGGAGTCTTGAGATTAGCTTCGATGAATCCGTCCCGTGCAATTGTGAGTAGAGCGTGATGCGTGTTAATAAATAAAGAGGAATAAGGAAAAGGAACAAGGCAACACCAAACACGAGAGAAGATCCCGGGCAAAAACCCCGTGCGATCTCTCTCAAAACCAACAAAACTTTTTTTTATTATTATTTTTTGACCTGCCAAGCAAGCGCACCTGACATGGCAAAGGTCGGATGACAAGATCACTCTCAGGATTTAATCCTTCATACGCTCAGCGCATCAAGGCACTTAAATCCTAAAGAAATATCCTACA
>Ga0209282_1000341_pt1 | contig 23130 bp, 19 predicted proteins | sample Mtrugardesep15_FD_187529 | JGI IMG/M metagenome (GOLD analysis project Ga0209282, IMG submission 187529) | Root nodule microbial communities of legume samples collected from California, USA - M. trunc garden sep15 (SPAdes) (version 2) | ecosystem: Host-associated > Plants > Roots > Nodule...
AATCTTTGTGATCTGTGAGCATGTAATTTGTTAAGAACTCTCTTTAACATCAATGAAAACCTAGTCTTTATTCAGAATCATTTGTGCTTAATGCTTTTCTTATGATTGTTTGTATGACTACTAACCCTAGCTTCTTTCAACCATATAAATTGATCTTAGGAATTGAATGACTACTAACCCTAACTTTTAATCCTGAAATAGTAATTCTGTTTAATTCAACATGAGGAACCTAGAGATAGGAAATTGAGAGTTATGACTTATGGATTAACGTTCTCACCATGCTTCCGCAGTTATTCAATCGGTTTAAGAGATTAAAAGGTTATAACTTAGGAAAGGGTTTTTAGTCAAGAGATTGATCAAAACCACTTAGTTAATCCGTCGTAAAACTAGGTTAATTTCTTTGAGAGAGAAGAGAGCCAAATTACTCACGGTGAGCAATAGAGGATTCGAAAGGCTTGATCATCCGTTTTAATCCAATTATCAAACCATTTTATTTACTTTGTTTAAGTTTTATGCAACCGAATCCAACTGCCTAAGGCAACCCATAAATTTACTACATCCTTTATTTTAACGCTTTTGCCGAGTAGAAATTGAAACAGTCCATGTAGATACGAACTTATAAATTTTATTACTTCGATATTACACTTGCCAAATATCTATAAGTTGTTTTTATTTAAGAAGCACGAACACTCCTCGGATTAGACGTGTCTGACACCGACACATATAATTACACTGAATTATGCGATTTTCTCAAATTATTAGCGGTGTCGGCGTGTCAGTGTCCGTATTTGTGCTACATAGGTTTTCATAAATTCTCTCAAAGAGAATCGCAAAACTTATGCTCAATTAAGTCAATCCAAATAGCACATTCGGGGAAATAGTGTTCAGGTTTTTTCAAAATCAATGAACTGTAGATTGTTTCAATTTCAGTTCATATTAGTCAAGGACTTGGATCTTTTTCCTGATGAGACCGTCTAAAGCTTAACTGATATATTGTATCTATGAAGTTCCTTATGCCATAAAGAATGATGCAAATTTAAAGTGGGGATTTGATGAATACATTAGGCTTGTCTTCTTTCTGAAAACATTTAGATTTTATGTTCTAAAATTTGTGTTAATTTTAAATTCCTAACAAGGAGATGGACAACCTATGTAGCAAACATATGTGATAGAGAGAAGATAGAAAACAAACTAGGATGAATGCATTTTCAGAAACAATGAAAACAATGTTTTGACATTTTCAAGTCTTATTTGGAAAGATTTCAACCGATACTGAAATTGTCCTTTATATTATTTGATAAATGGTCTTTCTTTCAACTCATATCAGTTGTAGGCATTGTAACATCAGTGAGAAGTGCACGCCAATGATGCGGCGTGGACCTGAAGGGCCAAGAACCCTCTGCAACGCTTGTAGACTTCTGTGGGCAAATAAGGTAAATGGGAACTATGTTAATTATTCATGTCAATTGTTATCCTTTTGTTTTTCCAATGTTGCTCCATACAATTATTACGGGTTAATCATGATTTTAGTCCTTGTAATATTGAGCCAATTCGGTTTTGGTCCGTATAAAACAAAAAATTTAGATTTCATTTCTCCACTTTTTCCCCCTCATTTATCTGTCATTGTGAATGTGTTAAAGTGGCGTACCGATTTGGAATATATCATTATTTTATGTTTTTATTAATTCCACCTGCATTCTTCTTCTTCCTCTTGGTTTAGGTTCGACCATTCATCTTCTCCTTCATTGTTTCTTCTTTGCTCTACTTCAAACCCTGTTTATGCATCTTCACATTTGTGCTTCATCGTCATCATGTTTCTGCTTCTTTTTCTACTGAATCGTATGGCTAATGTTAACAATTTCTGTTCGTAGCCATTGATTGGGCTTATGTTTCATGCCTTCTTTTCAGATTTGCAGGAAAAATGGGAGGTAGTAGAAGACTGGGCGTACAACCTAAGGTTATATGCAGAAGTTGTAAGTTGGGATGATGAATTTGACGTTGTTAATGGAAGAAATACAATTCCACCCAATGTTGATGGTGATTGCAACATACATGAAATGAAAGGTTTTTTTGAAGCAATTTGGGAATGGTTTTGGAAAAGAATTTATCAAGGAATATTGACAAAATGAAGTAGTTAGAGAGGGAAAAGAAGAACTTACTCATGATGGCTTTGATGATGTCTTGGATTTATTTGCTGTAACTTCAAAGTCAATGTAAAATTTGTCGTGTACTTTCAATATTTTTTGGTTGCAACAATCCAAGTCAGTGTAAGCTTTCGATGTTGATGATGTTAAATGCTATGTATGCTTTGTGAGTTATGTAAATTATGTGTAAGGATATGAATTGATCCCCTTTTTTATAATTGTGTTGGTTATGATGACACAGAATACCACCAACATAAGTTTATGCCAAGATTATGAAACAATTTTTGTGTTTGTAACACAGAATTGATCCTCTTTCTATAAGATTATGTGTCACAAAATACCACCAATCTATAACTGTGTAAGTGGATGTTCTTATCAGGTTTTGGGGATACAATATTAAAAGAGACATGAATTGGTCTGAATCTATCTTGAAAAATCAAAACATATGCTTTGTGATAGAATCTCTTTGTGAAATGTTTTACATCTATTTATATAAGTATTAAAAATGCAGATTTGCCTAGCGAAATCTGCTTGCCTAGTGAATCTGCTCTTGCATCTCCCTGGAACTTCTCTAGAGTCCCTCGTTTTAGCCTCGCTCTAGCTCGCCCAGCGAATCTTGGAAAACTGGACAGTTTCTTCTGATTCGACCCCAGAAACCTTTGAACTCTCTGGCTTGTCTTGCTTCTGACTTGCTCATACTCCCTTTGCTACAATTTCCTAATTTAGGTCTTTTTCATTCTCCCCGAGCGGGTTTGCTATGGAATATCCTAACACCATGTATTAAAATTGCTTAATCCATCCCTATGTGTGAATAATTGAAAGTGTGATCCCATTCGGATTAGAACTCTGCTACCGATGCACGGTGCAAAAATATTGCATCTAGAAATGTATTCATTGTTAGGTTACTCTTTTTGGATTATTTTCTTGTATCTTTCATCCTTGTGAAGAATCATGTGCTTAATATTTCCAAAATTGCAAAAATATGAAGAATGGTTTCATTAGAATTGAGGTTCCAGATTAGGTTTAATTTGAAAAATTAATGTGTTTTGAGGTTCAAATCTCTCATAAGGTTTCTAAGTCTTATTACTAAGGTTCCACTTCCCATCAATAATGAGCAGGAGCATAGCCCAAATTTAATGACTAATTTTAACACTCAAAATATACAAGATAGATGCTCAGGCATTAGTCCTCATGAGCTTAACTCAGTTGGTAGGGACAATGCATAATATATGCAAAGTCTGCGGTTCGAACCCTTCACCAAGAAAAGACGGTCAGGTATTAATAACTTTCACTTAAGTAAAAAAAGTAAAGGTAAATGTTAAGAGTGTAAGACTTATAAACCAAGCAAAGCGACATCAAAATTCTACTTTAGCTAGTTAACAGTGTTCTAGGAACATCCAGATAACAGCATAAACTAGAACAAAGTAAACAAAAAAATTGAAATTGTCACAGCAAAACTGCTATTAAATCTGTCAATTATGTCATTACTCAACAAATATATGTTGAACTTCAGCAACTCAACAATAGAAGGAAGCATTTTCCTTAAATCTTCCTTCGATATAGAGCATTTTCCTTCAGCAACTTCTCCATGCTATTGAGCACATCTCTTTGGCGTTCAGAGGGAAGCTGATAGGAATAAAATCATTATAAGTTTATCAACAAAAAGAAGAAGAAGAAGTCACCAACGTTCCACTATTTGAAACCCACATTTACCTTGCAATCTAAGATCTATGAAGTTAACCGGTTAAAATATCATAGATATAGTTCCTTATTCATATTTATCTAAAAAAATTGAACATATTAAATGATCTAATTACCTTATCTAAAACAGGTATTACTTCCTTGTTTATGAAGTAAACAAATTTTCTGCTAGATGCGCCCCTCTGCAAGAAAAATTGAGTTGCTTGAAGAAAAAGTAATAAACAAAACATAAGTGAATATGAGAAAATATAAACAATACTTACGCGGACAATTGAAAGCGCCATGTGAAAGCATGATATCAACCTCTCCATATGACTTGCATCACTTACCTACAAGAGTTATTTGCACAACTTCGAATTTTATGTGCCAGAATAGAAGTCTAAAATCAAGCGAATTTTTCACAAAAGTAGAAACCATGTTTAAAAACCGAACTAAAGGTTGAGAACTTCATGTCAAGGTTTATCAAAGTAAAAGACTTCGGAACTCTAGTAAACTGAGGTTTCCCTCTATTAGAGTTAGTTAGGAGGCGTCCAACCGGTTGAACAGTCTGGTTCGGTTTTATAAACATTGCGTAGAACAAACTCTTCTCACATCTTACATATAAAACAAACATAAAGAGAAAGGAAAAAAAAATAATCACCATGAATATAGCATCTAAAATCAGCTTGATTTTCCATGATTGTAATCAGCTCTTGCATCCTCTCAGCTGAAGCATTTTCTCCGAATAGGCTCAAACTCAACAGGAAATCCATAAATATTTGAAATTCCATATCATTTACATCTTCTAAACTCTGAAATGAAATGCAACCACAACATACATCAATTCCAATTATGTTACAAAAGAAAAAATTAGACAATAATAAATCAACAAATGAACTCGTTAAAAACAACTCAAAGCAAATGTGAATACCTTTTTTATTAGATCAGTTATGTATCTTTCCATTTCGTCTTGGGGTTTCAAGAGTTCTGCTTTAAAAGGGAAGACCTGTATTGAAAATATTTAAAATTCACCGTTCATTTCTATATTAAAGATCCAATGATAATTGACATTTAAATTTAAACACATGATTCTCACCTTATCTCTAAGAAAGTTCATAACCTTTTCGCGAATAACATCATCTGTATACGGCTCCATACCGGAAGTAACATGCTTAAATAAAGCCTTCAAAGAAGCTGCATTTGCAATTATACTACTATAAGTAAAAAAACCAAAAAGAAGCATTTAACTGCCCAAACCACAGCATCAAGATGCTCCGAGGACTCCGCTAAGAGAATCAAGTCAAAAAATAAAAAATATCACAATCAAGACCACCATAATCTCAAGAATGCGATATATTAACAAACCAAGACATGCCAGTCCCAAGAATTTGCACAAGAATGTCCACAACATTTTCAATATTATCATGTGAATCCTCACATAAAATAGGAAGTCCTTCTATCACTTTCAGCAGAAACTGCAAGCGGAAAACACCCAATCATGTTTTATTTAACAAAATTCCTTAACCAACATCAACACTGGTTTTAAAAAGCACAAAAACGGCCACGAGAAAAAGGCATAGGGTAGTGTTCGACATGGTTTCTGTCCGGTTTAACATAATGAACAATAATCACATAAACTACCGCGACAAATCATACCATATGCATATCAATATGGCTTAGGAAATGAAATACCTTGGGATCTTCAGTCTTGACCAAATCAAGAAAAGCATTGAGTGCAGGAGCAGAGAGTTTAGGAAAGTCTTTGAAGAACCTAGGAAAGACTTGTGCTGCAAGTGTCTTCGCCTCAAGGTTACAAGTCTTGGCTGCATCAATGAATCTCCGGGTAATACTCGACATTCTGCCAAAGACAAACATTAACTAATAAAACTATAATACAAAACCCTAAACCCTAAAGAGTAAATAAAAGGATATAATACAAAACCCTACTTGTTAGGAAAAATACAAAACCCTAAATAAAGAGTGTTAGAGAGGTGAGAGTGACCTGAGATAAGTAGAGTTCCTCCAATGATTGGTAGGCAGCATCTGCGGAATGGTCTGTCGATGCCATTGGAAAACATACACAAAAACGATGAAAAGTTGAATGAAGAGTGTTAGAAAAAAGAGTGTACAAATTTTAATTAATCTGTTTTTTTTAAAGAGAATTTTAATTAATCTTTAACCCCTATGAATTATAAAAAATATATTTTAAATATGTAAATATTTTTTTATGACTCATATTTTTTTGAAATTATGGTAATTTATTTTTTTAATTAATAAATTTATATGAAATTATATGAATTAATTTCTATTTATATGAAATTATAAAGAATTAATAAATTTATATGAAATTATGGTAATTTATTTTTTAAATTAATTAGTATATTCTTGTACAATTATTTTACATGTGTACTCAATCATATGTTTTTTTTTTAGATAGACGAAATGACAAAGTCATTATAAACTCACACACACAAGTGGAGGTACCGGGGTTCGAACCCCGATCATAGCATCCGGCCTAACAATTTTGGCATTTTGCCAGTTGAACTAGGACTTCCGGATCTCAATCATATGTTATTATGTACGAAAACACAAAAGTTGTCATATTCATTTATTGACGTAGCAAAATATTTTGCCGATGGTAGTTTTTTAGTGAGAGAAACTTCACCTTCTCTCTAAGCTCTCTTTCTCCTTCAATTCTCAATGGTGGTTTTAGGTCATTTTTTGACATAGAATTGTCCATCTACATCTTTTTTTTCCTTTATTTCAATCAAAATAAGTGGTTTCCACATATATCAAGTTTTTTATATGTTTTTTTTATTTCATCGCCTAGTGAGTCGTTGTTTAATTTTGCATATTGTTGAAGTGTTTGTTTGGTTCTATTGAAATATCATTTTTAGTCAATTACAGATTCGATCAATGATTTGGGCATCAACGTTGCAGCAAAACATGAGTATTCCGGTGACTTGGATTTTATCATACTATTTTTAGGAATTTTGCTGATTTATGCTATTAACTTAGATGATGTGAGTTTGTTCGTAGATTCACCTTATACGTTTTTAGTGATGTTGAACATGTTATTGTATTTGATGTATTGTATTGAATGAATGAATACCATTTTATTTTTTTCAAAATCAAAATGTAATTAACGTGACAACACATCATTAAATATATTTTGCATGTGTAAAACAATTATACATTGGCATAGCATATTAATTACACCGTGTAAAATATCATTATTGAATGAGCTGAAAAACATGTTAAAATAATGTCAATCTCATCTAATATCTTGATGCCAACTGTATATAAGATGTTTAATGAGCAAAAGTTATGTGCGCATCTACATATAAAATACTTGGCAGTTGGCCCGGACGACAAAGAAAATGTTTGTGTTCAAGAATTTTTTTGGTATTAAGGGTGAACAATACATTAAATTTGCAAGAGGTTGAGAAAACAATCAATCATTATTTTCTCAAAAAAATAAAAAAATCAATTTGGGGTGGTCTACTATAAAATTTTAAGTCATAATGAGCTTTGTAAGGTTGAGTTTTGTAAGATCTAAGTTGGTCTACTATAAAATTTTAGGCTTGAGTTTGACCTTTGATATGTAATAGGTCAATTTTTAAGATCAAAAAACATATTGAAAAGTCTACTTTACATTAAAACATAACCCACATCTTCTTCTAAATAAATTTTTTTTATTAAGTTTCGGAGACGATGTGCGTCAAATAAACCAAAATTAAATCACATGTCGTAATAACTAGATCACTTCCATGATCTATCTTTCAAGTATAAAACCAAAATGGTTATTTGTAACTCGAGTTTTTTTTCTTAGTCTTCGTTCAATCACTCTTTCTCATAGCTTAATGGTATAACTCATAAATTTCATTCCTTATAATTTACACAATTTTGTATATCCTCTTTGTAATTTATAGATAAAAATTAAAGTATTCTTTTTCTCCACACATTTGACATTTGTTTTGACTTTAAATTTATGGTGCCACGTGTAACACATCCATGGAATGATTGGAGTTCTATACAAACTAGTGGAGAATCTTGTGATGTTGGATTCATTCTCCCTTAGGTAGAGGGAGATATTTTGCACCTCCCCCTTCACACAATCACAAGTTAAACATTTTTATTAATATACATGACCAATAAACAATTTTTTGATATAAACTTGATAAATGATATTTATACAATAATTCTATCGTTTGATTTTTATGTTAATACCTCTGTTTCTTTCGATTGTCCCATAATTTATCACAAAAAATAATTGTTAAAACTCTTTAACTTTTTTCAATCCATGTGTGAGCGAGGCCACACATAAGAAATAAAAAACCAAGTTGTTGTGTGGTATAAATAAAATAATTTATGGTGTTTAATTGTGCAGCTCAGTTACCATACAAGTACCACACTTGACAGCCACAAATTCAAAACATGGAGTAGAAAATAAGGTATGGTTAGTTTGTGTGACATCAATTCGAGTGGATGGATCAGTCACATAAATATTATATATATATATAAGCTCACAAGAGTAAAACTCAACATTACATTACACTACACAACACATTCAATTTTTGAACTATTAAATTTCATATGATGAAGTGCAAAGAATGCGAACTTTGCAATCAACAAGCTTCTTTCTATTGTCCTTCAGATTCCGCTTTTCTCTGCCGGAGTTGCGATTACGCCGTTCACGGCGCTAACTTCCTCGTCGCTCGTCACCTCCGTCATATCTTGTGCTCCAAATGCGATAATTTCACCGAAAATCACATCTCCGGTACGACACTGCACCGCCGTCTTTCATCAACCTGCCGTTCTTGCTCACCGGAAAATCATTCCGGTGATGCTTCTTCATCTTGCGAGTCTTGTGTTACAGCACCGAAGAAAAGAAAATCTCGAAAGATAATCAAGAGTTTTTCAGTTTCCAATTCTGTTACCGATGATACATCTCCAGCGCCGGCGAAGAAGATTGGACCGGTGGCGGAGGAGATATTTGCGAAATGGAGGAGACAGTTAGATTTTCCGGTGAACGGTGATCGTGTGGCGGTGGAAGCTATGGCGGTGTGTATGAGAACGTGGAAGTTACTTCCGGTGAAGGTGGCTGCTGCGACGTCGTTTTGGTTTGGGTTAAGATTTTGCGGGGACAATAGTTTTGCCACGTGTCGGAATTTGATGAGGTTGGAGAAAATATCAGGGGTGCCAGCTAAGCTGATTTTGGCCACACATGTGAAACTCGCACGTGTCTTTACTCAACACCTTGAATTGCAAGAAGGGTGTGACGAGTCCTGACAATTTTTTTTGACATGATGAGTCATAAGTTTTAAATTAAACTTAGCATTATTTTTATGTATCCTAGTTAGTTTACTAGTATTATTATGAATATTAAAAATATGTTTAGCCAACAGCCACACAATGTAATTGTGATTAATTATTGATTAAAACTTTATGATACAGTAGATATTGAATTATCTAAAAAATAAAACACCTATTGTTGTACTCTCTTCTTCATTCATGTGTATCATTTATTCACAACTTGAATGTATGGTTAAAGTTGAGAAACGTATGCAGATGTGGTTGATTACTAATAAAGAATCATGTTGTCAATTCTCTTAACATCATGTTGATATTTTACATGTTAATTTAATTTAGACTTAATTGTAGTTTTAACCCTCTAACTTTCACAAAGTTGTGATTTTGTCATCCTAAGAAAAAAAACTATAAAACGGCTCTTAAGTTTTGCATTTGTGGCAGTTTTCGCCTCCAATACCTATTTTGACTCGGTCTACACTGACGTGATACCCTAAATGAGGTGCCACATGTTTTTTTTTTTTGCCTTAGGAGGCCAAAACTATTACAGATGCAAAACTTATGAGGCCGTTTTGTAGTTTTTTTTCTTAAGGGGCCAAAATCGCAACTTTGTAAAAATTAAGGGGTTAAAACTGTAATTAAGCCTTTAATTTAATCACTAAGTTATTGGTTTTAATATACGCGGAATGCTAAGTGCATGTTACATGTTTGAATGAACTTGATTGAAATTAGGGTGACTATAATTTTGATAAACTCATAGTCAATTGAAAAATATGCAAAAACTCTTACAAAAATGAACCCCAAATGCATGACAGTATCATGATTTTTTATTTTATTTTGCTAATCTATATGCCACTAATTTATGATGTTGTCTAGTTGATTTTTGTTTAAAAATGCTTAAGTAAAATTAATATTTGCGATGCGGACACAAATTATGTAGCTAATGCTTGCACGTCATATCTGTGGCTAGTACCGATTTTGAAATTAAAGGGAAACATTAGTTGGTGCTAATTCTTACTTAAAACAAATATCTAAATCATCATACTAACAAAATTAATCTGTTTTTTTAGTTGTGAGGTAATGCGTTAATTTGCTTTTATACATGCACCAACCATAAATCCATAATTGATGTTCTATTACTAACTATGGATCTAAATCATCAATTTTATAACCACACGTCACCTATCGTACTATATATATACTTCATTTGGTCCCAACTTCAAATTCAAACCGTATAATAAATAATAAATGAAAGACTAAATCAAAGTGGTCGAGCTACCACAAAATGGGTTGATATCTATGGTGCATAGTCATTTTACTCGTAACCAAGAGCAGATGTAGTAATAAATAAATATGTAATAATAGAGATAAATGTGTGGTCTAAAATGTGTTTCATTTTAAAGTTGATGCTTGAGAAGGGTCCATATGAATAGGAAAAAAGCACTTCATTGTGGTTGTTGTTGGAAGTTTCTAAAAGAATCATTTCCATTGAGTGAGAGACGTTGGTTTTTTTGTGTATTGAGATTCTCTCTTTCCCAATGCGGCTATGTTTAAACCACATGTTTCCTTTAATTATTTGAACTTAAAAATCATGATGTTAGTTAAGTTGTCATGGCTCATTCTTAACCATGATTTGATCTCTTTAATTATTCATTTAATTCATGGCTATAAACTTTCTACTTTGTTAGGAAAGAGAGGCACGATGTGATCTAAGAATACCTCTAAAGGTGAATATTAGAAATTGATATTTTATGAGTTTTATTGTGACACATTATTTTGAAGTAACTTATTTATTTATTTTTCAGTGGTAAATTTTAAATAACTAATAGTAGGTCTTACAAAAGTGCAGGTTGTGTCAGAAATGCAATCCAATGAACATTACAAACCGACGGACTGCAATGGATGAACTTGAGAAAATGTGAAAATTGGGTTACTCCATCTAGTAAAGTTGCTATAAATACCCTAGAAATTGGACTAGTAATTAAGAGGTAAGATCAAACGATTAATGAATTTCAATTTAAGTCAAATTTTTTAATTAAGCCAAAACTTGAATTATGAGGGAAACAATTTTTTACTAAATACTCTTGAGATGGGTGAAGAACTAAAATGGCTTAATGTTTGTTAAAAAAAAACTAAAATGGCTTAAATTACAGAGCATATTCAATTTATCTTTCGATCAAAACTTGAGTGAATGACTAAAATGACATGGAAAAATTGACTAAATTGTTACCTAAAATTAATATAAGGGGTCAAATGAATAATTTTGTCAAAATTATTTAGAGACATTTTCTTTCGTGTGGAGCAAATTATCTCTTTTTAAATATTATTGTCGATGACCAAATTACCCATTTTTTTATTGTGATTCAAGTAAAGAATAAGTTGTCATAATTTTTTATTCTTACAAAGTAAAACTAGTTTTATTTTTTTTAAGAACTAAATTGAGTATCACAATTTTCTCGTGACTAAAATGAGTATTTACTCTTATCTCAAGTACAAATAACTCCAACTTAAACTGAGTAATATTTAGAAAATCATACAACATTTCATAAAAAACATACAAAAGAACCAAAATGAGCAAATTTGCTTTTGAATGGAATATGTAAAATGGAAACAAATTGCAAACTTGGCTTTGATCCAAGGCACAATGTTGAATTAATCTTCAATTCCAAGCCTAAATAGCCCATTTAGTTAAAATTGGTTAAAAATGAATTCACCATCAAAAGTGATTCTAGCAACATTGACATTTTTTGTCACACTAATTGCAATTGACATTGGCTACCTCTATATCTCCCACTATTAACAAGTTCACTTAATAGAATTCTAAGTTTGATGCCAAACAATCCTGGCTTTACATCATCAATGTTACCGGATACTAAACACACTTTCCTCAGCTTCTGTAACCTTTGTAGTTTTGTTTATCTCTAAATTTGAACTTGAACACGATTCTCTTAGAACACAATTTTTTGCATTGATATAGTAAAATTAATTTTTTTCCTTCATAAAAAAATCAAAAAAGAGCTTGAAATTAATTCTAACTATATTTTTTAGCATAAATCTTTTTTCATATAATTGCATCTTGTTCATGTAAATGTGCATATAATTCAAAATATTTACAGTTTATTATTAAATTTTTCATCGTGATTCATACACTCAACATGGACTATTTTTTATTTATCATTTACCATTCTAACATATTTACTAACACCAACAACACAATTTTCCAAATAACTCAGCGGTAAAATGATCATACACATTATAACGCGAATGTTTACGGTGGACTCTCAAATTCTTCTAAAAAAATTAATTAAAAAGCATCATGTTAAACAAAAACAATTTAAAAAAATATCTTTCAGATTAAGATCGATGCTCTAGAAAAAATGTAAACATAAAACCAAACTCAATAATCTTGAATCATCATAAAATAAAAATTAGGTTAAAATAGAAACACAGACAAAAAAAATAAGAAGATTTATAGAATAAAAAAAAATTTAAGACAAAAATAAAACTACAAAATATTCATTTTCTCGTAAAATATGTCGTGTGTGGTCATAGATTTTATCAAAAAATTTGGCCGCAAGAATGGTTTGAGAACAGGAGGTTTGTTAATGAAATAAAAGTGAGAGAATAAGAGATTGAAGAGGAGAAAAAAATGAGAAAGAAATAGAGTGAGTCAAAAAAGAGAAAATGAGGAGCGGATTAGAGAGTTGAGGGAGACACATACTTGGAAGAGAAATGCTAGCAACACACCTTCTAACACACACTTTTCAACACATTCTCTTTTATTGGTTAAAATTCACATGGGTCCCACCAAATCATGTGGGTCCCATATGAATTTCAACCAATCAAAGAGAGTGTGTTGAAAAGTGTGTGTTAGAAGGTGTGTTGCTAGCATTCCTCTACTTGGAATGAATAGAGAGCTCTTCTCTTTTATTTTGATTTTGAAGGAGAACTAAAATATTTTGAAAGAAAAATATTGAAAGAATTCAAAACAGGAGTAACCTAACCACACTTGTTGCTCAAATAAGAAAAATGAGTTGATTGTTCTTTATGTGAGAAAAGATATGCATGATTTGCTTTTAAAAACAAGATTGAGTGACAAATGTACTTTTCAAAAACAAAAAAACAAATGTTTATAATAGAGATAATAACATTCATCAAAACAATTTATGTTTTTACGAGTGAAATCTAACTCATGTGTGGCATGAGTTCCAAGTCCAACCCTTTTTTTTTTTTAGGAAAACTTGCTTATAGCATTTCATTGATAATGAGCGATTCAATACAATCAGGTATATCATAATAGACATCGGAACTAGCTAGTAACGCGACATCTCTTGCAAGTGCATGAGCGACCCCGTTAGCTTGTCGCCTAACAAACTTAACCCTAGAGTTAGAAAATAAAAGATTAAACAAAGAATGACAAGAAGTAATGATGCAACCAAATTCAGACGTGTCATTCCTGTCAGAGAGAAAGGCATCAACTATTAACTTAAAATCCGTTTCAAAATCCATATTGTCGAGCTGCATGTCGCTTAACCATTGCAAAGCCAAGTGTAACCCAAGTGCTTCGCCCACATCTACCGGGAGAAAACAAGGATGCATCACAGTTTTTGCCAACACGAAACTACCATCAGACTCTCGAATACATAAACCAATATCTGTTCGATTAAGGGAGTTGGAGAACGCAGCGTCGATGTTACACTTGTACCGCCCTGGCATAGGATGTTACCATCTACTGCCATTGTGTGATGTCGTAGTAGACAGCCCCCCACCAAGGATCGATGAAGACGGATTATGAGTGGTGGAAACAACAGTTTCAGGTGCATTTGCTAATTGCCAGTCAACAACCGTGCTTTGAGCTCGCTCCACCACGGACGCACTAGATTATGTAACATCGTCCCAAACTCTAAGATTGCGGTGTTTCCAAATGCTCCATATTACAGTTCATAACGTTGTGATAAATCAACAGACAAGTTTTGAAGTAGGAAAAAATAGCATTTGTAGTTGACACAGTACTTGAAAGGGCATGTTGAATAGAATCCCAAAGGCCGGTTGTATTCCAAACTTGAATGGCAAACGGACAAGCGAAAAATACATGAGTAGAATCTTCATGTTCTGAAACGCAACTAGCACAGTTTGTTGGACATGTGATGCCCTTGTCGAGCAGTCGCACTCACGTCGGTAAACAACCCCTGCAAACACGCCATAATAAAAAATTTTACCTTCGGGGGAACTTTGAGATTCCAAATACCAGTCCAATATCCTGGCCGCCACAGATAGGAATAGTCGACTAACTCTGATACACATAACCTGTAAGCACTTCTTACAGAGTAACGATCGTTCCGTTCCGCTTTCCAAATTACTTTATCAGCATCAACTTGTGGGATCAAAGGCGTGTGTAGAATCTTATATGTTATATCGGCACTGAAAACCTGTCTAACTGTATATGCGTTCCAACTTTCATCAAGTAAATTCATCAAACTATTGATTGTAAAATTGGAAACAAAATGAGCTCCAGGTATGTCACTCCGAATGCACTCCCCATTAGGTAGCCAAGGTTCATTAAGAATAGGAATAGACGCACCTGAACCAATACTCCACTTTGCACCACCTCGCACTATAAATCTAGCACGCATGATACTTCGCCAAACGTCACTAGGATTATGACCAATTTGAGCTGTAAGGAAGGTGCCATTAGGAAAGTAGCGCGCTTTGAAAATGCGAGTTACTAAGGACTCCGAATCTGCGATAAACTTCTAGCCTTGTTTGCCTAACATAGATAAATTAAAAGCAGAAAGATCTTTGAAACCCATACCTCCATGAATCTTTGGTGCAGATAATTTCTCCCAGCTCATCCAATGAATACCCCGTCGCGAAGTTCGACCGTGTCCGCACCAAAAGGAGTTCATCATTTTCTCAATTGAATTGATTAACGTGGTTGGTAAGTGGAAAATACTCATCACATATGAGGGTATAGCCCACAAAACAGATTTAATCATCACCTCCCGTCCTGCCTTGGAGAGACATTTGCCACTCCACGAGTTTATTTTCTGCCAAACTCGGTCTTTAATAAACGCAAAGGTTGCAGTGCGATTGCGGCCTATCATGGATGGTAAGCCAAGATATTTTCCTGTACCCAATACTACCTGAACTCCAAGGATGTTTGTGATTGTTTGTTTGAGGTCATCCGGGACATTCCTACTACAAAAAATTTCGGATTTAGGCAAGCTTATGGCTTGACCAGATGCTGTTTCATATGTAGTCATGATGTTTTTCATAACATTTGTTTGATTTTCATCTGCTTTGAAAAATAGAAAACAGTCGTCAGCAAATAAAAGATGAGAAACAGAAGGTACTCTGCGACATATTTTTGTGCCAGTGAGTTCTCCACGAGACTCGGCGTCCCGAATAAGTGTTGATAAGCCTTCTGCACAGATAATAAACAAGTAAGGGGAGAGGGGGTCCCCTTGTCGGAGACCACGGCCCAGAATAATAGGTCCAACCTGTTCACCATTTACAAGTACAGAGTAATCCACCGACTCGACACACATGCTCATCTAATGAATCCAACGGTCATGGAAACCCATTTTAGACATAACTGCACGAAGATACTCCCAATCCATGCGATCATAAGCTTTGCTAATATCAAGTTTCAAAGCTACATACCTGTCGTCTCCACGCGTCTTAGTTTGCATAAAATGTAGCACCTCAATTGCTACCATAACATTATCCAATATAGATCTCCCCGGAACAAAAGCAGATTGATTGTCGGAGATGCATTGGGACAAGACATGCTACAACCAATTGGCCAACACCTTCGAAATGATTTTATATAAAACGTTACACAACGCTATAGGTCGCCAATCCTTCATGCTAACCTACGAGGAACCTTTTGGAATTAAAGCAATATTAGTAATGTTCAAGTCAGCAGGAAATTGTCCTGTATCCAACCAAGCACAACATTCTTTAAAAATATTATCACTACATAAATTCCAGAAATGTTGGTAGAAACCCGGACTGTAACCATCAGGGCATGCACACTTGTCGGGAGGCATAGAAAAAATAGCCGAACGAAATTCAACCTTTGTGAAAGGTGTCGTAAGCTTATCATTATCAATAGTGGAAACAGAAGATTGTATAACATCAATAATAGGAGAAAACACGCCACCTTGCTTGTGAAAAATATTCACAAAATATTGACGTGCTACATCACACAAACCTTGTTCTTTTGTGATTTTATTTCCTGCATCATCATCAAGAGAATTTATACGGTTTACCTTTTTCCGAGCCGTGGCGGATGCATGAAAGAATTTTGTGTTCCTATCACCATCCTTGTACCAATGAGTTTTTGCACGTTATCGCCAATATGCATCATCTTGGGACAATTTTCAATGTCTCTTTTGAGCTTGTGACAATGAGTGTTTTTTCCACGCCCACACTCCTCCGCGCATGAAGATAACTTCGGTATAAGAGTGCTTGTAGAGTAATCCTGCCAAGAGTTAGTAACAAGGTCCTTAAACCCCGGTTCAAGTTGCCACACATTTTCATAACGAAAATGTCGTTTAGGAACCTGTAGCCGAGGTGTAGGTGCAACATTTACAAGTATAGGGTAATGATCGGAAGCCGGTGCCACAAGAATCTCTACAGTAGCATTTGGGAAAATATTAAACCACAAATTATTAGCAAGTGCACGATCTAACCTTTCCTCCACCGCACGCGGAGTACCAAGACTTTTAAACCAAGTGTAAGGATAGCCTTCAATCGGAACATCAGATAAACCTGAATCAATAACAGCTTGACGAAAGCCATTAATAAGCCATATGATGTTGCGCCCCCTTTTCTCACTTGCATCTAAAATATCATTAAAGTCTCCAAAAATGCACCATGGACCTAAAAATTGAGAAGAAAGTTGTCGAAGAAAATTCCAAGCGGTTGTTCTACGACCTCCATTAGGATAGCCATAATAGCCGGTGACACGCCAAGTACCAAGAATATTGTTAACTATTTCAACAGTGATGTGATTACTAGAGAAATTAAAAAGCTGACAATGTAAAGAATTTTTCCAAAATATAGCTAAACCCCCGGCTCTACCGGTGCGGTCTACATGAAAACAAGAATCGTAACCGAGCAACAAACGAAGTTCTTCAATTTTATTACGGTGAGCTAGAGTCTCACTTAAAAATAAAAGATCCGGACTGAAGTGCCGGACTAGGTACTTAAGGTCAGGAATTGTACTCGGGCTACATACACCCCGACAATTCCAAGCTACTAGACTCATTTGTCTAGGCAAGCCTGATCATCAGGTCCTGCCACTACAATTTGTTCATCAGCTATAGGGTCAACAATTACATTCATTTTAGTATCCCTCCCATGACTAACATTTGGTCCTATTACAAAATTTCCCACATCCCCTTCAGCAGCAAATGCGTCTCCATTTTGAAGGGCCAGCATGCGCTTTCTTTTCTTTAACTCTGAGCCATTATCCTCCTGTGTGTCAGCATTGATTTCGGTTGGAAAAGGAGCAGCAGGTAAACCAAGCACCACTTGACGCCCCAGAAACAAGCTAGAGGCTTAGGTACATGTGGAAGAAGATGGCAGTAGATGCACTTTGCAAGCAGAGTTCACACCATTACCTTTTTTAGCTAACACCGTGTTCTGGGCAGCAAGCACATCATGTTTCATGGCCCTGAGTTGGGATTCAAAAGCAATCATGCGGTCATTGAAATTTGCAGAATTTCCCGTGCCATTAGCAACTGTGGCTCGACCCATATGAGCAGCACCGTCTTGATGAGTTGGTGGCGATATTGTTGCAGGAATAGGGTCCTGTAACCAGCGGTTGGTAGCAGCGATTCCAATTCTTTGTGAAGCCGGTTTCAAATCACCTCCCCAATTACGAACACCATCATCAACATCTAATTCAAAACAGCTCCGGGCACACTTTGTCGGTATGTCCAATCAAACCACACCTGTGACAAAAGACACCTAGTTTCTCATATCTAAAGTTAACAGTAACAAAAACACCATTAGTAGCACGGACACGCCACTCTTTTTTGAGCGGAACAGTAACATCAATGGCAACCCTAACACAGATATAGGAACTGTGGATTGAGTTTCAGCTATCATAAACCTTGAAGGTGCCTAAGAAGCTTCCTATACCCTAACCTACTTTTGGTTGGATAAAACCAAATGGCAGACCATGAACTTGGACCCAAAAGTTGATATGGTTCAGAGGGACGAAACTAGGGACAACACCGGGGGAAATACGGTCCATAGCAATATGGAAATTGTCATACAACCATGGACCCTCATCAAGAATGCGTGCAGCATCCACTTTGTGGTGAAATTGAAACAAGTAACAGTCACACACATACTTTGTGATCGTCACCCGCTTGTCTGGCTTCCATGCACGAGACATACGCTCGCTGAAATAGGCAATATGGATTTCACGATCAGCAAGGACTCGACCAATCAAGCAGTGTGCAAGTATGGCAGCGGTTTCAGGTTTGGATTAAAGATTTAGGGTTAAACCCTCTTCAGACAAAGGCAGACCGTCTAGGTTAAGGTTTGAAGGATCCATGAGGGCGATTGGCAGGGAGGAAACGAAGAGGAAATTGCAACGAAGCAAGGGAACTCAATTTAGAAACTGTACGACTTAGCAAGAAACAGGAAAACTAGGGTTTGACTCAGTAATCACAAAAACATGGAAACGCCTGTATATAAAGGATGAACATAAGCATCTAGATCCTGGATCAGATGCATAACAACTTCTCACCAGATGGATCCGGCCCAAGGTGCGGCAGCAGCCCAAGAATGGGAGGCGTTAGAAACCCTAGAACTCAGAAACCCTAGGAGACCAAAAAAAATCTTTTTTTTAATTGGTGAGGGTAGTAGAGACCTTTTGTTTTGATGAAAAGAAGAAATGTAGAGTTGAAAAAATAACGTGTTTTTCCAAGTCCAACCCTATGTTTTTCATTTCTAAAATATTCATTAATTTCAAAATAAAAAATCAAAATAATATACAAATGACACAACATTTAAAATGTATGTATGATTTAACTATGTATGATTTCTTTGAATCTAGAATTGTCTTAAAGTTTGTTATTGGTCCAATAGTGACTCATCAAAGGCCTTACAACAATCCATCTCAAGACCTGCAGACGAGCACAACGCTTTTTGAAGGCATTCACACAATACAAATCAGACTCATCATAGAACGGGAAGGGATCTCTTGACGACCTCATATATCATCTTACCATCCAACAATTAATACTTGCCCCTGATGTCTATATAAGCATGACACCTTTGTCAAGCCAGGTACACAATCACTTTATGCAAACTCATAAACTCAAAACTAAACTTTAAACAACTTTTTCTCTCTCAAGCAAATACTGACTTGAGTGTTGGAATGTGTGTATGTTTGACTGGTACCGTCGTTGCTCGCTCCAACCATCATCGAGAAACTCATCAGAGCATCTCCTCCACCGTATCAGTCCTCTATTGCATGAGTATCGTAACTGATTCATCCTTAAGCTCTGTTCTCAGACAGATCAGTTTTAAGAACCATAAAATTGTATTTTAAGTTAAGAACTATGTGAAAAGCAGCTAAAGAAATGCATCTAAGTTTTTTTTTTTCAAAATATAAAAATGACTTTTTCAACTTTAATTTACATTTTTGCCAAAAAAAATTATGTACATTTTTAATGCATATTTTCATTTTAAAATTTTATATCACTTAAAATATAAAGTATAGTTTTTCCGTAAAACATTTCTCGTGCAAGCACGGGTCTCAAACTAGTTTTAATTCATATTTAATGTCCTTTTCAAATATTGTCAAATAAAAAGAAGAACAAATATAATGACCAACCCAAAGTAAATTAACTTTAATTAAAAAGAGAGATGAAGTAAAAAAATACATTATTACTATTATTATAAACTCAAGTAGTAAAGTAAACAAAGTCTGCATTCAATATTGTTTGGTACAATCAGTAGGCTTAAAAGACATTATTTTTTGTTGAAGATCATAACCAACCAACAAATTTTGTTGAGCCAAATTCCCAAAGGTGCCTTCGTTTAGTCGAGATGGGACAAGAGCCAAACAAACAACCCCATCGGCAACTGGAACAAAGATGCTAATAGAATGCAATTTAACATCTGCACCTTCAAAATGTGCAGTGATTATAGGAAAATCATATTTATTTGATGTATCAGAATAACAAAGGTTAAAAATACCACCAATTGGATCCTTTGCACGCTTCAGTTTAACCAATTTTACCACAACTGATTCTAAATTATGATAAATACCAGATGGTACAGTTGTCAATGTTGTACCTGAATCAACCATGATGTTACCATCAACACTACCATTTGATTGTTTTGCGAACTCTACTCTTTTGTTTCCAACACTAAATGCTTTCAATGTTATTAAGTAAAAAATTTGTGGGTCTTTTTTCACTAAAGGAGTTGACACAACTCCATGACCAGAAACTATAGCAGCTTCTCCAAAATTGAGTTTGCTCGTCGAGTTAGACGACTCTGACCCCAAGCAATAAGAGAACTTTCCACCAATTGATGAACCCAATTGATTTATAAGAGACACGGGTCCATTTCCAAGGCCAACCACACCGGAGCTCTTGCCTTCAAATGACATTGTATTTTTATGTCCAAAACCTATCACAGTTTTAGGAAATGAAATAGAAGAACCAGAGGTGAAATCTAATGTAAGAGTTTCTAAACTAAGATCTCCTTGTGATATTGATCTATCATCATATATAATAGTATATTCGCAAGTTTTTTTTTTATTACAAGAGGTAGATTCAAAAGACTTGCATTTTTTAGACAAACAATGAATGTTTTTGTAACTTGATGATTTCAAAGGATTAAAGATAGGAGTCGTTTGGTTGTAACAGTGTTCACAAGGCTTAGATTGAAGCCAAACCAAGTCGCTACCTGTATCAACAATACCATATAACTTAAATGGCGGGGTACCAACTGAATAGGTCATAAGATACTCACCGTTAGTGGGGATCACAATGGATTTGGGTGTGTTAGTAAGGATATGATTGTAGAAATGATCGACACGATTGATGGAACGACGCATGGCACTGACAACACGTTGGTATTTGTTTTGTGTAGGTTGATAGAGTGGTGATTTTGAAGAGTCACGATGGATGAGTTCAACACTAAAACCATTGTTTAAAGCATTAGAAAGAGAAATCATAAAACAAAAAAAAGAACAAAATAGAAGAGAAAGAAAATAACACATACTCATTGTTACTATCGCATAAATATATGGAGAGGTTGAATTGAAATCAACACATACTCATGGCCTTTTTATAAGACTCTTTGTCACGTTTGCACACAAAAATTACCATTGTTAGTTCTCAATATGATATTAGTGATTAAAATAAAGAAATTTGTTCTAGGAATTTTTTATATAGAATTTTTTTTTGAAGGAAAAGAAATTTATTTTAGGAAAAAAAATTGATGGAAATTTGTTTTAGGAAATTGTTATCAATGAATGATGATATGGTCAAACTTATGCCACATATTTTTCTTTTTTTTGTAAACTTGTTGAATGTGGGTAATTTGATGAAATCGAGAGTACCCGATACGATGTATACTTTTTTCTTAAGAAACAACTTGCACTTCATGGCACCGATTATTGTTTTTAATTTTTTAAACTCTAAAAGAGATCATTATTATCAACAACGTTGTCGATATTTAAAAATTATATTTTATACTTTGTCCCTTGAATTTATAAAATTAGTATGTGTTTGGTTTGGCGGCGATAATTGATTTTGATAGAATTAAGTCTGAGATAATTGATTTTGATAAAAAGTGAATTGGATGTAAATTGATTTATTCTTGGATACACTAATTTAAAAGTAATTCTTATGAGTTGATAATGTTTGAATAGTTTGAATCAAAATTGATTTTGAATATTTAATGACCAAATTATCATTTTTATTGTATTTAAAATTAAATATCTCATTTTAGATAATTATTTCAAGATATCATATTTGGATTTTTATTGCTTCAGTAATCATTATTAACGGTACTTATCTTTCGGTTCATCTTATTACTATTTTCTTTATTAATTAGTTAATTAATTAAAATCATTTTCAAAAAATCAAATAAGAATTCTCTAGAACTTCTCCATTAATTAATAAATAACAAATATAGTGATGGGTAATTGAAGTCATTTATGAAGAACACTCTAGGATTTCTTATGTTAAGAGTCACATATTAGACAGAAGATGACCTGCCAATATATTTATAAGTGAGGGTAATCATTACTTTACAAATCAGTTTTATGGGTTGTGTGTGTTAGACCCAAAGATCTTCAACTACTTTAATGTCTCTGTAATACTACTCATTACAATGTCGGTAACAATACCCGTTTCATGGTCGCCTCTCTCAAGATGTTATGTTCCATGGATGACATTATCCCTTCTCTGTTGAAGCTTCCATGGAGATTGGGTGTTTTCCTCATTCTGCCTCCCCTTCTTTTGTTTTTCACCAAATCTAGAAAAATAAGGAGAAAGTGTTCCATAGAATAAATATTGAAGCAAGAGGAAAAGAAAAATAAAATAGAGTTTGAGTTGAAGCATGGGTAATTATGAAAAATATATTTCATAACAAAAAACAAACTCCAAAATTGCTTTTAGTTGCCGCAAAAGCTACAATTTGTGACTTCCTCTTAACTGACGTTTTGGATGTAAAATTGCTTTTTAAGAATTGCTTTTGATTATAACCAAACATCATTGGAAAAGGCCAACTCGCGTTTGAGAGCACAAACGCTCAACCAAACAAACACTTGTTCTTTTTACCACTAAATAATATCATGAACTTTCTTTTTAGTAATAATACTTCATTAATATGACACCACCTATCTACTAAAATAAAATTTATTTATATACATACATACATACATACATATATACATACATACATATATATATATATATATATATATATATATGTAACCAAAAAAACACAC
>Ga0209282_1000342_pt1 | contig 23118 bp, 14 predicted proteins | sample Mtrugardesep15_FD_187529 | JGI IMG/M metagenome (GOLD analysis project Ga0209282, IMG submission 187529) | Root nodule microbial communities of legume samples collected from California, USA - M. trunc garden sep15 (SPAdes) (version 2) | ecosystem: Host-associated > Plants > Roots > Nodule...
GGAATGCCCGGAAACTGGGGCGTTCGTGGCCCAATGCCAAGCGCGTCTACCGGGTGATGAAGCTGCACAATCTGCTGCTGGTGCGTCATACCGGAGCGGTCGATGATCGCCTTCACGACGGCCAGGTCGCCGTCGGGCGTTCGAACATCAGATGGTGCTCCGATGGCTTCGAGATCGGCTGCGACAACAAGGAGAAGGTCCGTGTCGCCTTCGCCCTCGACTGCTGCGACCGCGAGGCAATCGCCCATGTCGCCACCACGGAGGGCATCAAGAGCGAAGACGTGCAGGACCTCGTGATCACCGCCGTCGAGAACCGCTTCGGCCGCATCAATATGTTGTCCGAACCCATCGAATGGCTCACCGACAACGGCTCCTGCTTCATCGCCAAGGACACCGCATCCTTGCTCCGCGAGATCGGCATGGAACCGTGCACGACACCGGTGCGAAGCCCACAGTCGAACGGCATGGCCGAGGCGTTCGTCAAAACATTCAAGCGCGATTACGTCTCGGTGAACCCCACCCCGGATGCTGAAACAGTCATCGCTCAACTGCCGTTCTGGTTCGAGCATTACAACAATCTTCACCCGCATAGTGCTTTAGGATATCAATCACCGCGCGAGTTCATCAACTCGCAATCTCAAACCTGAGCATGTCTGGTCTTTTGGGGGCAACTCCAGCGTGTAAAGCGTCACGAAACCAGTCGGCATCGTATTCACGGTCGCCAACAGCCACTTGGCCCTGGGAAGCTCATCAAGCAAGGCGGCAGCACCGCTGTAATCGCTGACCTGAACGGCCGTTTTGAAGAAAGTGATCGGGCGACCACTCGCATCCGTTACGGCATTAGCTTGCTGTCCATGCCGCCTTTCGTGCGCCCAATTAGGCGGCCCGCGCCCCTTTTTTACGGGCAGGCTGGAAGCCATGCGATGGGTCTTGATAGGCCGCGTCGATCAGGATGGTCTTGTGCTCTGCAGCTTCAGGCACAGCCAGGCCTGCGCCTAGGGCGCAAAGCGAAGCGTCAGAAATAGATTACAGTGGCCTCCGATAAATCGACCGTTCGACCAGCCGGACGCTAGTCTGATGGCTGACTTGTGGCCGCAAGCAGTCAGTGTGCTTTTCTCAACTGGTTACTTCGCCAATCAGGACCCGACATGAAGAACGGCAGCACCGTAAGAAAACAAGCCTGCAAAGCCAATGGGTATCACGCCCAAGGCCCGACAGATGCATGTACCGCCGCCTTTTTATCTTTGGGCCAGAGGCGATCACGATGTTCTCTTTCTCCCGAAGGAATCCAGCTAGGACACTGGTAAATGTCGTTTGACATTTACACTTAAAATTGTAACTTTTCTGATTAAGCTACACACCGGGGGGGCGATATAGTGGGGCTTGTCACGTTTTGCCGACGGGCTGCGGCTCTTTCACTCGCCTTTGTTCTTTCAGTTTTTCTCTGCGCGACGAACGCCACGCCTGCGACACGAGGAGTTGCGTTCTGGCCGCAAAAGAAAATCAAATTTGTCTTGTGCTCGACTTCGTTAGAAGATCGAAGCGATCGGCGCAAATGTGATCAACTAAGGTACAAGCTTTCGCCGCGTTTGACCAAACTGGTGCGTGATGCCGTCGGCGAATGGAACGGGATCTTTGCAGGTCACCTTGAGTTTCAGGAAGTTGAGACTTTCGAGCGAAGCACCCTGCGGATTGCGGGGACAGCGCCCGACGATAGGGGGGCGTGTGGTGTAAGCGACTTGGGCTACACCGAGGGCGCGAACCCAACCATGGTAATTGGGGAACAGTGCGCCAATCAGCCGCGGACAAAAATCGGCTCAGTTCTTCACGAGCTTGGCCACATCGCGGGCTTGCATCATGAGCAACGGCGTCCTGATCGCGACCAGTATATTACACTTACAAGATCAGCACTTCAGTCATATGCGCTTTCGAAGCATTGTGACTGGAAGCAGAAAGAAACCTGTCAGCCTAAAATCTGGGCGCGCCAGTACACAAAGCTTTGCGATCTCTATTTACCTGGGCCGTGCTCGCTAGATTTTGAGTTAACTAGCTCTATTTGGACGCCTTTTGAACCTGAATACGGATCGGCATACGGCCCTTACGACTTCGCTTCAATCATGATCTACTCGATGATCCCTCCGGGAAGAGAAGGGGCGAAGGGCATTGTTGACGTCACTCCGCTTGGTGCTGCTCGCCTAGCTGAGCAGCGCATGAACAGATCCCAAGTTGGTCAGCGTGATGCACTCAGTGCGGGTGACATCGCAGCGATTAAGCATTTCTATCCCAACAATTAACAGATCTGCTAACGAGGAGCGCCAAATGCCCGGTCGCATACTGCAAGTATCACGGCGCTCCTTCCTACAGTCGTCTGTTGGCGTTGCTGTGTTCACTGCGGGCAGCGGTACGGTTGTAGCTCAGAGCGATGGCGTCAACGAGACCGCCGCCGCAGGGATTGTCAAGATTTCGCTTCGGCGACCGCTCGACATGATTTCTTTGGAATTCGAGTTCAGAAACGCCGGCACCTCACCCCGTCGTTGGTATCTTCGCCGACTCGACAAAAACCTGCCGATCATTGCGATCGTTAGATTCCCATCTCAACACGTCGACGAAGAAGCATTTGTCGAGACAACGGCGAATGAACCTCCAGGTGCCGTTCCTGTGTGGTCTTTCGCGTCGGGCGAGAGCCGACTGTGTTTCGACATCGTCCCTCACCAGATAGCGTTGACCCCAGAGAGCCTCCTGGATTGGTCGCAGTGGAGCCTTCGCTTGGTTGAGGAGGTGCGCGAGCCGTCCGTTGTGCTGGAACCTGAAGATGACCTCACAGCGGTGGAGTTGCCTACACGACTCATGATCTCTCCGAGTTCCGCAAGTTTCTGGCGACACACGCTGAAGCCGAGGGCATTCAACGGAAGGACGGAAATCTGGCACACTTTGCTTTCATCCACCGCCGACGGGCGCCCCAGTCTCCGAGCCGTCTGGAGTCCTGACTATCGGGCAGATCCATCAGAAGCTCCGCCGGATTGGGAGCCCGTAGTTTCCCCTCTCACGGCAAGAAACAGAAACGGTTTTGTCCACGCTAGCCATGTCGTGGGATTCGATCCTGAGCCGATGGGGGCGGAGATCGTCGCATTGTCTTCGGCCGGAGGGTGGCTAAGGCTCAATCACCGTTGGACTGAGAGCGTAAACCGCCAAGGCTATCCAATTAGCTGGAAGCAAAACACAAGTGTTGGTCGCGACAGTTTTTCGGAAGTGGAACATCTCGCTTTTCTTTACCCGCTTGGATTTAAAGTTTCCATCGTAGAGACAACTCAAAGAAAGACGCAGGATACCGAATCCTCGGGAGAGATTGGCTTTCTTCGGAAGCACTACACCATTAAATTTCTTGAAACTGAGCGCTCTTTTGAGGATTGGCGCTTTCCGTTTAGCCGCATGACTCCGGTCACTATGGACAGCCCTTACTTAGACCCGATGGTGTCAATTGCTCTCCCCGGCAACCCTAACCCTCATTGGGAAGATGGGGCTTTCTGGCCGACTGTTGCTGGCAAACCCTATGAATTTGACTTTCTCGCGGTTGACCGAAATGGCAGGACGACCAATCTCTCGGCTCCGTTGCTTTGTGTGCCACTTAAGAACATCCCGCCGGGAACGCTCGACCCGACTTTGCCAGCGGTCCAGCTAGCATACCGAGATGATCTCAATCGATCGACACGGCCCTATTTCGGCCAGACGGTTGGCTTCACTCCTGAGCTTCTCCCTCTTGGCACCAGTCACCCCGTTCACCAGATCGCGTTTGATGGCGAACTGAAGACAACGTTACCAATCGATAAGATCGTCTCGCCATTTGAACCAATTTGTACGAGCGTCCAACTAGGTCTCGTCACAGGCAACGCGCTCGGCGGCAGCCAGCCGCAAAATCTTGCATGGTTTCAGCCGGCAAGTCCCGCGATTACGAAGACGGAAATCTACCTCGTCGCGGATACATCCCGAGGCGACGCCATCGAACTCAGCTTCGTCGGGAAGAGTAACAAGGCTGGCGGGGTTGCTGCACCGAGCCTCGCAGTCGGCGGGTTTGGCCGTGAGTGCGGTCCTTTTGGTCAGGCCAAGTCGAGTCTCCTGGCTGCCGAGCAGCCAAGCTTCGCTTCGGATACGTTTGATCCCCTGCAATACATAGGCGGCGATGCGCAGATCCTCGGCGTGAGCCTATCTTCGATACTGAAAACCGTCGTCGGGGAAGCAGCGCGTGCGGCTCCCCAAATCCTCAGCTTTATTCAGCGCAATGTCGATGGCATCCCCTCGCTTGAACAACAGTTCGATTGGGTTACGGAGGAACTGAAAGATGCCCCCGCGATCGGACCGGTGTCGCCAATTTTTCTCACCCAGCAGGAAAGCCCTGGTCAGGTCCTCGACCCAGAGATGCCTACTCGGTTCTCTCTGAACAGCAGCGCCTCGATGTATCTGTTCGAAGGACTGATCCCACAGTTGATGTCCACTGGGCGCGTTTCGAATTTCTCCATTCAGCTCGCTGTTGATATCGGCGGTGAGCCAAACGGTGTTCTTCTCAAGCTTTCCGAGGCTTGGTTTCGCCTCCAGATAGGCGAGAAAACGATGTTTGGCATGGACCTCCAGTCGGCCGATATGATTGGACCGATTTTGAGCTTCGTCCAGCAATTGCAAGCCGCCCTGGCGCCGTCATTGTCCCATGCTGCCCGCTTGATCGACGTGTCAGCCGAAGGGGCGCGTGTAACGCTTCCCCCGCTTGTTTTGCCTCCGATAACTCTTGGAGCCATGGACATAATTGACGTCCGGATTGAGTCATCGGCCTCTCTGCCTTTCACTAATGCACCTCCGCAATTCAGCTTCTCGTTTTGCTCTCCAGACAAACCATTTACGGTCGCGGTCGGCATATTCGGGGGCGGCGGCTTCCTGACCATAGTTCTCGACACGATGGGCATTCAGGCGTTGTCCGGCATGTTCCAGTTCGGAGGGTTCAAAGCGATCGAACTGGGTGTCGTAAGAGGCAGGGTGTTCCTCTTTGGCGGCCTGTTCTTTTCATCAAGGAGGTTGAGCGACGGCCGACCCGGTTCCGAGCTCGTATTGACTGCCTTTGTTCACGCAGGCGGCGAAGCAAGTGTTTTCGGTATCGTGACGATCGGCGTGGATTTCTACGTGAGCCTCAAATATCGCACGGGGGGGGGATCCAACGATCTGGTTGGACAGGTTGAGCTAAGTTATAGCGTGCGTATAGGCTTTTTTAGCCGGCGGGCGACGGTCCGGTATAACCATGTTCTCCAAGGGTCAAAATCCTCAACTGAGACGGTACTTCTTAGTAATTCGGAAGTGTCGGGGCTAAGAGGAGAGCGTGAGATAAATCCTTTGCGCAGCTTCATGACACGGGAAGACTGGTTCGAATATCAGCAGGGCTTTGCGTTATGACACAGTCGCAATCCATCATCTTCACAGTCTTGCCAAACGGCATCGAGAACGATCTGGCGCGGTTGACTGTATTTCTTACACCAAATCTGGCAACCGATGCTGGCGACGTGCTCTCAGCGTTTCCAGCGTTCGAACGGTGGCCAGAGACCATTCAAAAACTAAAATTCGACCTGTTCGCCCGAACCGGGCCAGGCGAACCGATGAAGAGCATAGCGTTGAAGCTGACGCAGTCATTGGCAAATCAGGATGCTTGGACTTCAGCCTTTCCTGGTTCGCTAGCAGTCGGAGATTCGGCCGCTAAGGAGAGTCTCGCGTTCGCTGCTGCGGTGCCTGCAGCCTATGATGTGGTTGGAGTAAGAGATGCGATAGACAAGCTCTATGCTGCGCAGTTTGGCTCAAGCGATACCTTTTCACTCAGCGCAAGGTCTGATCTGCTTCAAGGTATTCAACGCTATCAGCCGGACGAACTCGTCGGCGCCGGCACTCCGTCAACGGCGATACTATCGAATGCGCAGGGTGCGGCCCGCCGAACGGCTGCGTTCAAGGGGTTTCAAGCATTCCATCTTGCTCCGGATTTCGTGAGTTCGTTTAGTGTGGACGAAGAGACCGAGTTCCATTCACTCGTTGCTGCGGCCTCTCACCACTGGCACCTTCTTCGCCTGTTCGGACTTGCCCTAGATTTCGTCGTGCCAGCCGAAAGTATCGATATCGGTGATCATCAGCTCGCGGTTGTAGCTGTCGGTGAGGGGCCTGTTTTTGGCGCGATCGAAACGAAGGTTCTGTCGCCCTGGACAAGCTATCGTGCCGCCGCTCTTCCCTCGGGGGAGAGGTTATTCCGAGCAAGACATATCGATAATAGCGCAACAGGTCTTTTGGATTTGGGCGACCCCAAATTCCAATTTGCGATGCAGGACCTGGATGTCGGCGCGTTCGGCGCGATCGACTACGTTGAGCGGATTGACGCCGTCACAAGGATGGATGCCCCTGGTGCGATCGACGTAAGTCTACCCGCGCGCTTCAGCAAAGGGATACAACTCTTCAACATCAATACCGCCCAGGAAATCGAGCAAGCGGAACGCCGTACCAAGGAGTTGGCAACTCTAGGCGCAGCAGCGGCCACATCCTTTGAAAGGGCGAACGACGGCCTTTCTGGTGCGCCGGTACTGTTTCAGTCTGATCTGGTGCGAGGCTATCGCGTTGATGTTTGGGACAATGGTTCGCAGAAGTGGCGCTCCTTATGTATGCAGCGCACGGTTTTCAAATTGCAGGGGAATGACGAGCCTGCACGGGAAGAGGGCTTTGTAACGGACAGCCTCTCCCGCGCGAATGAGGCCATCGGGACGGATCGAAAGACGTCTCAAGCGCTTTTTCGATGGCATGGTTGGAGCCTGTCAGCGCCGCGTCCTGGAGCCGCCGTAGATGAAAGTGGTAAGACGACACGCGACATTGGCAGCGGATCAATTCTAGCTGATGTGCCTCGGGCAGAGCCAGGATCCATTTCACGCCTCCGGTTCAAGCGTACGTATCGGTTTCGGTGCAGGGAAGTGGACCTTGCTGCGAACAGTTGGGAGATAGCCGACCCGGCGATGATCGCTCTTGCAAGTGCGGGAGAAGAATCCCATCCTGAGATTCAGTTCTTGCGATATGAGCCGTTGCACGTCCCGTTTTTTGCAGGTCGAGAGGATGAGACGTCCACGCATCTGGTAGTCGGAAACGCTCCGAATCTTAGATCCAGCGTACGACTGTCTATACAGGCTCCAATTGGCGACTTTGCACGAATGGAATTTCACGGCGCGTTCGACCGGATATCGCCACGACAGTCATATTCAATAATAACACGAATGGATCCCCGGTCTGATCGTGATTGCCCGGTCGATCCTGCCTATGGTGGTATCGTCGCGAGGCAGGCCTGGCCTGAGACAGCTTCAGACGTAGTTTCGGTGGAAGTCCGTCCCGGCCTCATACGTTCCGAAGTGCCGTCGATCGAGCTCAGAGCATCGACTGGGCCATATCTTCTTAAGAAATCTGGCCGAAGCGTTATTTGTCAGGTCCCGCCGGGCGGTGCAATGAAGATTGAGGTTGGCTGTCTCATATCCCCTCGTGCGCTGAGTGCGTTCCAAACCCACGGCGCGAGTGTTGTTCCGGGAACGGCACCCTACTCTCTCGTCGCCCCGACGCGAGAATTGTTGGTTATTCATCCCGTTGAGAAGCCGCTGGAAGCTCCGAGCTTCGGCGTCGAGGAGCCGGATGTCCCGCTTGTCACTGTGGTCCCACGACAACTTGGGACCACTTTTGCTATGTTCAATGATCCCCAATTCACGCTGCATACCGAAACAACCGGTCGATTTCATGTACTCGGTAGCTGGGATGAGGCGAGCGAGGTACCGAATGGTGATAGCTGGCCATCGCTGACGCGCCAGAGCGCTAACCTCTTCGATGCAGAAGTTGACCTCCCGGCCGGGCATCCACTGGCCACTACGGAAGCACTAAAGCGCATGAAAGGTAAGCCTGCTGTCGAGAAACTGGCGCAGGAACTTCTGACGCCTGCAGTCGCAACGTATGATTTCAAGGACACGAGATTTCGCGAAGTCGAGATGACGGCGGTCGCGACCAGTCGCTTTGCGGATATGTTCCCAATAGACCCGCAAGGCGACCGCGATCGCTTCAATAGAGCGTCGAAGCCCGTAAAGGTGGTTGTGCCCAACACGAAGCCGCCAGCTCCCCCAGAGGTTGCTTACATTGTGCCAACCGTAGGCCGCCACGAGAGTGCAGCTTTAAGGGGGGAGCGACAGGTTCTGACGGAGGGATGGGGTATGCGCGTCTACGTCCGGCCACAAGGCTTCCTTGATACCGGAAAAGGGGTCAAACTTGCGGTCGTATTTTCCCAGCCCCCTTTGCAGGGGCGGTTGTCCCAAATCGCCGGAGATCCAATCGTATCGGCGCATGCAGTCGTGAACGATCTGACGCCTCGGGATTTCGTTGGCGCAAAGCTCGAGTATGAGCATTTGGCGCAAATACGTGAAGGCAACGTAGAAGCAAAAGCCCTACAGACCGAAGATCGGGTTTCCTTCGACTACGTCACAGCATCGGCCTACGAGGTCCAATACGATTCCGCCAAGGGGATGCTTTTTGCTGACGTCGTGTTGAAGAGGCGCCAAGCATATCGACCTTTCGTAAGATTGGCACTTGCAAAGCTTCAGCCGAACTCTGTCAAAGGAGCACACATCTCCCCTGTTGTTTTCGCGGACTTTATTCAGCTCACACCTGAGCGAACAATCTCTGTCACACGTGCCCGACAAGGGGTCCATCTGCGGGTCGCAGGATCATTCCCCTTAACAACCTCGAACGGTCCCCGGACGGAACTGCTTGCAATCGTCGAGCAAAACCGAAGCTATGCCGACAATCTCGTTTGGGAGGAAACCAGCCGTATGGAGTTCCGACTTGTGCTTGAAGGCGGCGAGAATGGACAGAGCATTTGGGTCTGCGATTTACCACGGTATTTCTCGTCGCGACGGACACGAGTCACAATCGAGGAATGGGAGGTTTGGCCAGGACGAGGGCAGGCTGGGCGCCGATTGGTCTACGCTGAAGCAATTTCCTTGCAGGACTAGTTCTTCAAGCCAGTCATACATGTGCCGGGTACTCAACGTAGTGATCCTGCGACTGGAGCGCGTCCGCTCTGCTCCTAGCCTGCACCTAGCCGAAGTTCCCGCTTATCAGGCGGCGCCGTGCATTATCGTTAAGTGTCTGAAACGATTGCGTGAATTGGCGGATAAATTTCTGTGGATAGGGTAGACAAACCTCTTTTTGAGTCCGGCGCGTCTACCAATTCCACCACACCCGCATTTCGCTGCCGATTGTGTTTCAGGGCACTGAGGCAATGCCACGGCGTCTATCACGGGCGAGACCGTGCTTGCAAGCCCAAAAGCGGGAAATTTGCCTTGCAAAACGGTATGTCAGCGCGCTAGGCGGCGGGGGGTAAAATCACAGGGCGTGCCTAAAACATTTGGCAGCCTTGCCGCGGCGCGGATGGTTCAATCGGCAGCACCTGTTTCAAAACGATACACCTATGATTGAATTATTTTGAGAATTTTAGACATCTCTAATAAATTAGTATATACGCAATTGCTAATTGAAATTATAATGGCGGCGTGGAACTTCCACGCGGGGCGGGAATGGCCAAACTCATAGGGAGGAAATTATGAGGGCTCTTTCTCGCAATTTGTTACTGTCTGCCTGTCTGATCTTGCCGGTCAACGCCCATGCGCTGGATATCGGGATCGGTGGGGAGAATGGGGTTAATGCCAGTGTGGGCGGCAACGGCAGCGGCGGGCTCGGGGTCGATGCCTCCGTTGGCGGCAGCGGCGGTGTCAACGCCAGTGCGGATGTCGGCGGCAGGAGCGGCGGCGGATTGGGTGCAGATGTCAACGCTTCGGTCGGTGGCAGCAATGGGGTCAACGCCAACGTCAACACATCCGTCGGTGGTGCCGGCGGTGTCAATGCCGCCGCCAAGGCTTCCGTCGGCGGCTCTGGAGGCATCAACGCCAATGTCGGTGCGAATGTGGGTGGATCGAGCGGTCTCGGCCTCGATGTCGGGCTCGGAATTGGTGGTTCAGGTTCGCCTGGCAATCCAGGTAACCCTGGGAATCCGGGAAATCCAGGCAATCCGAACAATCCAAATAATCCCGGTAGCAATCCGGGGCAACTTTCCCCTGGCGCCGTGCGTAATGCCATACAGGCCTATAACGACATGTCACGGGTCGAGCAGATCAAGCTCGCCCGCCGGTGTGTCGATATTCTGGGTGGCGGATACGATGCTGCCCTGACGCAATTGTGCAAGATGATCCGGACGGCCTCGCGCTGAAGCCGGCCTCATTTGCCGAACATATCCGAAGGGCGCCCCGGCGTCCTTCGGATCAGTTGCCCTTGCGTCCGAAGGACAGGATTTTCTGCCGCAGGCTGCGGGCGAGGTTGCGGGTATTCCGGTACATGTCCACCTGCGTGGAAACCTGCCGCACGTCGCGGTCGCTGTTCTGGGTCAGGCCGACGACCAGCGTCCCCATTTCCTGCCGTTCCTGCCAGAAGCGGCTCATGATCGGATGATCGGGCACGGCGCAGCTGTCGCTGCGCAGAATATTGGCGTCGTCCAGATGCCAGTCGGTGAGTTTCTGCATCAGTAGCTTGCCGGGTGAATATTGCGAATAGGTTTCGTCGAAGGCGGTTTTCCACGTATAGGCTTCGCCGGCCGTGATGAAGACCACCATGGATGCGATGGCGCTGCCATTGAGATCGATGGTGTGGATACGGACTGCATCGGCTTCGGCGAGGTTGGTGATGGCCTCGCGGGCGAAAGCGGCGCGATACCGGTCGTTGACCAGCGCGGTGCGTTTGCGGCCCTTCCAGCCACTCGCCTCCAGCGCCAGAAATTCCTCCATTCGGTAGCGCACATCCTTCGGCTGGCGGGTCACGCTGTAGGAGAGGGATCCAAGTTTTTCGAGCTGGCGCCACTGCCTGCTCATTTCGCGCAGATGGTGTGGTGCAAGGGTGTTGCGCAGATAGGCCTTGCCATCAAGGAGGCTTTCCAGCATCGGCCGGTGATAATTGCCCGTCGTCGTCACCGGCAGGTTGCGGCTAAGCGCGATGGCCCTGAACATGCGCGCAAACGGCCCTTCCAGCCGCACATCCGGCAGGACAAGAACATTCGGCAGACGCATGTTCCGGTCGGAAAGGGCATCGAAAAGATTGTCGAGGGTTTCAGCTGCCCCTTCGGTATCGACCAGCGGCGTGCCGAGCGGCCCAAATGGGTTGGCCCAGACGCGAATGATGGACGGACCAATGGAAAAACCCGGCTTTTCCACGGTAAAGGGCATCAGGAAGCGCATACGGCTTCTAGCGCCGTTCTCGTCGCGAATGAGGGCGAAGCGCACGGACTTGTCTTCGATACGTGGCATGGCGGGCGCAAGAAGCCGCCCGGTGAAGAAGACATTCGCCTCCATGACACGATTGGAAAGGAAGTCGAGTTCTTCCTGCATGTCGTAACCGAGTTGACCCGGATAGATGCAGAATTCCCGGCCGTCGCGTCCCACGCGCCGGCTGCTGTCTGCCGCGGGACGGTCACGCTCCGCAGACGCCAACAGCGCCGCGATGCGCGGGTCCTGAAAATCCGGATTCTTTGGATCGCTGGACATGCTTGTTGTTATACCGCCTTCCCAGTGTCTTGACCTGCCCGGGGATCGTTGAAAGCAAAAAGCACGATCCCGAGTGTGCGGCGAATGGCAATATGCAATAGCACAGCTTCCATGCACATGGCTATTGCCACCGCTGCCGCGGCCCCTGCCAGACCATAGACCGGAATGAGCGCCATGTTGAGTGCAATGTTGCAACCAAAGATAATAATATAAAGCACAACGCAAAGTTTTTGTTTGCCGGCCATATTCAGCAGCGTTTCTCCCGGGCCGATCATCGCTTTGGCGAGGAAACCGGCAAACAGGAAGAACATTAGCTGGTAACCCTGGACGAAGCCCGGGCCGAAAAGTGACAGCAGGAACGGACCTGCCAGAAGCACCACGCTACCGACGGCGAGCGATGGCCAGAAAGCCCAGCGTGCGGCCTGACCGGCAAAACCCGCAAGCCCCTGACGATCATTGGCCGACATCAGGGCGGCAAGACGTGGCGCGGCAGCCGCCTGCACGGAGAAAAACACGAATTGCATCAGCACGATGGTTTTCGCCGCCGCAAAATAGATGCCAACCTGATCGGGAGGCAGGTAAAGCCCGACAATCACCACGTCGGAATTGGTCATCAGGAAACCGATGCCATCGATCAGGAACATCGGGAAGGCGAACCTTATCCAGTGACGGAAATGAACCTTGCGGGCCGTGCTGCGGAAATGCCGGTTGAGCCGGCGGTTCATGAAGGCGAAGTGAAAGAGCGTGGTGACGTAGGTGGCCAGAAGGGCCATGAGCATGGCGGTGGTCGCGGTTTTTTCCGCGCCGAAATGGACCGCCGCCATCATGAACAGCAGGATCAGCACCGGGCGGACGATATAGGTGGGGCTGAGGGCGGAGACGGCCCAGCCATTGGCGCGCGCGGTGCCGTTCAACACATCGCCCAACGCCACCATCGGCAGGGTGAAAAGCGCCAGCGCAACCGGGATGAGATAATAGGAAGCGATGCGCTCGCCGAAGAAATACAGGAAAACAAACCCGAAAATTGCGAGCGCGCTGGCTGCAAGCATCGCGAAGACGCGTGCCGTCGACGTCAGCCCCATGATCTTGTCATGGGCTTCCTCTAGACGGTAGCCAGGTAAAAAGCGGATCACGGTCGTATGAAAACCGAGACAGGAAAGGTTGCCGAACAGGATCACCAGAACCCAGACAAAGGCGAAGAGGCCATATTCGAATTCGCCCATCAGGCGGGCAAGGATGATCTGGGAAATGAAGGCGATGCCGGCGCTGACGATGCGCACTGCAAAGGCAACGAGCGCCATGCGTTGAGCGCGCGAAACCTCATCTCTTCCGGAAAGAAGGACGGCAACTTTCGCCGCCAGCGGCGCAAGCTTTGCGCGCAGGCTTGCGGGTAAGGCTTTTTCCGCCGAGTTGAGGATAGCCATGATCCACACGCCATCATTTCCAGTTGAATAGGCAGTTCGACTGTAAGCGCTTATCCTTAACGAAGGGTTTGGGAGGCGCCGGCCTGTGTGCCGATATCATCCACCCCGCGCGGCCTGCGGACGCCGTTGAAGAGGAAAAGTGCGAGCGGGCTCCGGCGTATCGCCTGATGCAGCATATAGGCCGTTGCCGTCGTGGCTGCGACGATGATCGCGAATTCCAGGATCGGCGGCAGCGCAATCAGGATGAAGAGGATTCCAAAGGTGTAAATCAGCGGATGATGAAACAGGTAAATGGTGAAGGACGCATCCGTCATGCGTCTCGCAAGCGGGCTTGGCCTGTCGAAATAGCGGCAGGCGAGGTCGATCAACAGACGGCTCGCTGCCACCGCAGCAATTGCGGAAACAAGGACCAAAAGGGCCGAAGTCGAAAAAGGATGTTGCAGGCGCAATGCCACCGCCGCACCAATAGCGCCCGCAGCGATGACAACGGTGGGAAAACCCGTCTGACGGAATTGGTGAAAAAGAGCGCGATTACGCTGCAACAGGGCGCCAAGCAGGAAGAAGGGCAGGTAGCGCGCATAGGGGTCGGAAGCACGCTCATAAAGAAGGAAAAGCCTGCTTCCACTGCTTGCCGCAAGCAGACCGGAACCATAGACCATCAACTCCCACAGAACCGGGAGGGTGCACAGTGCCGCGAAAACCAGGGTAGCGTGCCGCTGCTGCAAGCTGTTGAACCAGTTTCTGACATGGGTAAATGGCGGGTGTGCTGCCAGAAACAGAAGAGCTGCCAGCAGGACCGAATAGGCAATGAGGGCCGGCAGGAACCACAGATGCATGATCCACTGTTCGCTCGGGCGCAGCAAGCCGGGTAGGCTCTCAAGCAAACGGTCAGTGGGAATATCGCCTTTGGCGACGCTGGCCAGTTGCAGCAGGAACAGCTGTAATGGCCCGAGCAGAACCACGGCCACGATGAAGGGAACGCCGAGGCGCAGGAAACGCTGCCTCAGCCAGCGCATCTTGCCCTTCTTGCCGATGACCATGGTGGAAAAATACCCCGCCACCAGGAAGAATGTCGGCATGCGGAAGGTGACGAGCGCAGCACCCAATCCGCTCAAAAGCGGGCTGGTCTCGAAATCCTTGATGTCCCAGGGCAGAACGTGGCTGTAGAGTAGGGAGGCGTGGTAGGGAATGCCGAGCATCATCAGGAGAGCCCTTAGAGGGTCCCAGTAATGCTCATAGTCTGACTTGCCCGGTTGCATTTTTCCCCCGCGCCGAAAACGCGATCCCGCGTGCGCCGTGACGACCAACACGACTATTGGTGGAAAACGCTAATAAACCCTTCACGCGCCCGAAGGGGTAGGTGGCGCCTTTTTCTTGGGCAGAAGGTCGAGCACCAGCGCGCAGCCGAAAATGATGATGCCGGCGCCGAAAAGCTGGGGAAGCGACAGGGGTTCATCGAGCACCAGGGCGCCGACAAGCACCGCCACGACGGTGACGGCAAATTCCACGCTGATCGCCTTCGTTGCGCCGATTGAGGAGACCAGCTTGAAATAGGTGATATAGGTCAGGCCGCTCATGACGACCGCCTGTATCAGAAGATAACCGTAGTCAACGAGATCAGGTGTTCCGGGCAAGGGCACCGCGAAAAGAAGCGGCAGGGTCATCAGGCCACCTGTCAGGAAGGAACCGATGGTGATTTCCCAGGATCCAACTCCTTTGAGGTGCAGGCTCGCAAAATTACTGCCATAGGCCGCACAGATGCAGGCGGCGACAGCGGCAGCACAGCCGATGATAAAGCCTGAAGTGACGGGAACAGCGGGAAAGCCGACAAGCAGAACGATACCGGCAAAGCCGATGACGAGACCCGCAATGCCCTGCCGCGTCAGGCGTTCCAGACCCCACATCTGCGAGATGAGCATTGAGAAAAGCGGAATGGTCGCCACCAATATGGCTGCCATCGCGGTGCCGATCTGTGGCGTCGCATAGGAAAGGCCGATCAGTTGCCCGGCGACCGTCGTTGCGCCGACGATTGCGAAAGCGCGCCAGCTGGCGGAAAATGCCAGCTTCCGGCGGGCCGCCCGCGCAATGAGATAAAGGGCGACAGCGGTTATGAGCGAGCGAAGCGTGACCGCGCCAATCCAGCCGAAGGCGGCGACGACATGCAGAAGCAGCAGGAAAGACACGCCCCACGTAATCGCGAGAAAAATATAGGCGGCAAGATCGCGAGGGGCCATGAAAGCAGTTTCCGCAAGATGATCCGGCTCCCATATGGAAAGTGCCGATACCAGTCAACACCCCGACCAGCAGCAATGATCCGGCGCAAACAAAATCGCCCGTAACGCGGGTTACGGGCGATTGATCTCTGGCATAAATCCCTGGCTTTAGGCCTGCTCGTAAACGCCGTGGCAGTGCTTGTATTTCTTGCCCGAGCCGCAGGGGCACATTTCATTGCGCCCAATACGGCCCCAGGTGGCGGGGTTGTTGGGATCGCGTTCCTCGGCCGGGACGAAAGCGGCAGGCACGCCCTGCGCCATCTCGTCTTCGCCGGTGACGGGGTCGAGGTGATGGGCGGTCATCTCAGGCAGTTCCGGCTGCTGCGGTTCCTGCTGCACCAGTTCCACGCGCATCAGCTGAGCGGTGACGGCCTCGCGCAGATTGGTGAGCAGCGACTGAAACAGTTCGAAGGCTTCCGCCTTGTATTCCTGCAGCGGATCGCGCTGGGCGTAACCGCGGAAACCGACGACAGAGCGCAGATGGTCGAGATTGACGATATGTTCGCGCCACAGATGGTCGATCGTCTGAAGAATGACCGAGCGTTCCACATAGGTCATGATCTCGGGGCCGAAACGTTCGGCGCGCTCGGCGGCGTATGTGTCGGCCGCTTCGGTGACGCGCTGGAGAATATCGTCCTCGGCGATGCCTTCTTCCTTCGCCCATTCCTCCACCGGCAGGTCGAGGTTCAGGAACTGGGCGATACCAGCTTTCAGGCCGGCGATATCCCACTGCTCGGCATAGGCATTTTCAGGAATATGCTTGGTGACGAGCGCTTCGATGACCTCGTGGCGCATGTCGGCGGCGGTTTCACCGATATTGTCGGCTTCCATCAGCTCGAGGCGCTGATCGAAGATGACCTTGCGCTGGTCGTTCAAGACGTCGTCGTATTTCAGAAGGTTCTTGCGGGTCTCGAAGTTGCGGGCTTCGACCTTCTTCTGGGCGCGTTCCAGCGCCTTGTTGATCCACGGATGGACGATGGCTTCGCCGTCCTTCAGGCCGAGCTTTTGCAGCATCGAGTCCATGCGCTCGGAGCCGAAGATGCGCATCAGGTCGTCCTGAAGCGACAGGTAGAATTTCGAGCGGCCGGGGTCGCCCTGACGGCCGGAACGGCCGCGCAGCTGGTTGTCGATACGGCGGCTTTCGTGGCGTTCGGTAGCGATGACGTAGAGACCGCCGGCGGCGAGCGCCTTTTCCTTCAGCACCTTGATCTCGGCGCGGATAGCCGCTTCCTTGGCATCAAGCTCCGGACCCGGCTCCATGCCTTCCAGCTCGCGCTCGAGGCGCATGTCGACGTTGCCGCCGAGCTGGATGTCGGTACCACGGCCGGCCATGTTGGTGGCGATGGTGACGGCGCCGGGAACGCCGGCCTGCGAAACGATATAGGCTTCCTGCTCGTGGTAACGGGCGTTTAGCACCTGGAAATCGGTAAAGCCGGACTGGCGCAGCATATGGGCCAGAAGCTCGGATTTTTCGATCGAGGTCGTGCCGACCAGAACCGGCTGGCCGCGCTCATGCGCCGCCTTGATCTCGGTGATGATCGCCAGGAACTTCTCTTCGCCGGTGCGGTAAACCTCGTCGTCCTCGTCGATACGCTGGATCGGCAGGTTGGTCGGTACTTCGATGACGTCGAGGCCGTAGATGTTGCCGAATTCTTCCGCTTCCGTCGATGCCGTGCCGGTCATGCCGGCCAGCTTTTCATACATGCGGAAATAGTTCTGGAAGGTGACGGAGGACAGCGTCTGGTTTTCCGGCTGGATCTGCACCTTTTCCTTGGCTTCCAGAGCCTGGTGCTGACCTTCGGAATAACGGCGGCCCGGCATCATGCGGCCGGTGAATTCGTCGATGATGACGATTTCATCGTTGCGGACGATGTAGTCCTTGTCGCGGGTGAAGAGCTTGTGGGCCTTCAGCGCATTGTTGATGTGGTGAACGATGGCGACATTTTCGATGTCGTAAAGCGATTCGCCCTTCAGCAGACCCGCCTGACGCAGCAGGTTCTCGAGCTTCTCGGTGCCATCTTCGGAGAAGTTGGCCGAGCGTTGCTTCTCATCGATCTCGTAGTCTTCCGGGGACAGAAGCGGAATAAAGGCGTCGATGGTGTTGTAGAGGTCGGAACGGTCGTCCAGCGGGCCGGAGATGATAAGCGGCGTGCGCGCTTCATCGACGAGGATCGAGTCGACTTCGTCGACGATCGCGTAGTTGTGGCCGCGCTGCACCATCTGGGCGCGATCATATTTCATGTTATCGCGCAGATAATCGAAGCCGAGTTCGTTATTCGTCGCGTAGGTGATGTCGCAGGCATAAGCCTCGCGGCGCTGGTCGTCGTCCAAACCGTGGACGATCACGCCGGTCGTCAGCCCGAGGAAGCCGTAGAGCTTGCTCATCGTGGCGGCGTCGCGCTTGGCGAGATAGTCGTTGACGGTGACGACATGCACGCCCTTGCCGGCGAGTGCGTTGAGGTAGACCGCAAGGGTCGCCACCAGCGTCTTGCCTTCACCGGTCTTCATTTCGGCAATGGCGCCGCCATGCAGAATCATGGCGCCGGTCAGCTGCACGTCGAACGGGCGCATGTGCAGAACGCGGCGCGATGCCTCGCGAGCGACGGCGAAAGCCGGGATCAGCAGATCGTCCAGCGTCTTGCCGTCGGCAAGCTGTTGGCGGAATTCCGCGGTCTTGGCCGCCAGCGCTTCGTCGGAGAGCGCCTTGGTGGCCTCTTCCAGCGCATTGATGGCTGCGATCTTGCTTTTATAGGAGCGGACGCGGCGTTCATTTGCCGAACCGAACAACTTGCGGGCTATTCCGCCGAGACTGACCATCTTACTGGCCCTTTCTGAAATTCCGTTTTGCCGGGCGCTTTTCTCCGTCACGCTGTTTTCAGCACAAATGACGGACTTCGCCCTTCAACGTATCTGGACGCGAGGTTGCGTGACAGATAAGAGGGGGGGCAAATGATGTCAACGGTTCTGCCCGTTACAGAATGGCCACAATCCGGTGTTTGGAAGTTTTTTCAGAGCCGGAAACCATGTCTGGAGCCGGCATTGTCCCCGAAAGGTTCAAAATGTTGCGCTATAATAAAATTGCGGCTGCGGTGATTGTGGCCACGCTCGGCCTTCAGCTTCCGGCTTTTGCACAGGAAGACAAGGTCGTTGCCAAGGTCGGCGATCTGGAAATCCACCAGTCCGAACTCGATCTGGCCATGGGCAACCTCGATCCGCAGCTCGCGCAGCTTCCCGACGAGCAGAAGAAGGTCGCAGCCTTGTCCGGCGCGATCGACGTCAAGCTTCTCGTGAAGAATGCAGACGCCGAAGGTCTGGAAAAGACTGAAGATTTCAAGAAGCGCATGGAATTCATCAAGGATCGTGAGCTGCACAACGCTTATTTCCGCAAGCATGTGGTCGACGCCGTCACCAATGACGAAGTGAAGGCCCGCTACGACAAGGAAGTCGCAGCCCTGCCGCAGGAAGAAGAAATCAAGGCTGCACACATCCTCGTCGCCAGCGAAGACGAAGCCAAGGACATCATCAAGCAACTCGATTCGGGCAAGGATTTCGCCGCACTCGCCAAGGAAAAGTCGACCGATTCCAACAAGGATGACGGCGGTGATCTCGGCTGGTTCGGCAAGGGCCGCATGGTGCCGGAATTCGAAGAAGCCGCTTTCGGCCTCGAAAAGGGCGCCTACACCAAGACCCCGGTGAAAACGCAGTTCGGCTTCCATGTCATCAAGCTGGAAGACAAGCGCATCGCCCCGCCGCCGGCTTTCGAGCAGGTCGAGCCTCAGGTTCGTCAGCTTGTCATGCGCGACAAATACGTTGCCCTCATCGAGAAGGCAAAGGCTGACCAGAAGATCGAAATCATGGATGAGACGCTGAAGAAGGGCTACGACCAAGCCACGAAGGAACAGCAAGCTCAGCCGCCGCAGCAGTAATAAATACCAATGTTACGGGGCGGCTTCGAGGCCGCCCCGTTTCATCTCAGGCTTTCCCAGACCCTCCCTTTCCAGAGTTTCAGGCGCTTCCCATGTCCGTTGCCGTTTCCCCGCTCGCTCCCAAATCCTATCCCGATATGCCCGCGCTGCGCGGCGTTCGCATGGCGACGGCTGCCGCCGGCATCAAATACAAGAACCGCACCGACGTTCTCTTGATGGTGTTCGACAAGCCGGCAAGTGTGGCTGGCGTCTTCACCAAATCGAAATGCCCCTCGGCCCCGGTTGATTTCTGCCGCGCCAATCTCGGCAGCGGCGCGGCGCGTGCCGTGGTGGTCAATTCCGGCAATGCCAATGCGTTTACGGGCGTCAAGGGCAAGGCTGCGACCGAACTGACGGCGAAGTCCGCCGCCGCTGCCGTCGGCTGCTCCGAAGGCGAAATATTCCTGGCATCAACAGGCGTGATCGGCGAGCCGCTGGACGCTTCGAAATTTGCAGGCGTTCTCGGTGATATGAACGTCAGGGCGGAAGCCGATTTCTGGCAGGAAGCCGCCAAGGCGATCATGACGACCGACACCTATCCCAAGGTTTCGACCCGCACCGCCGAGATCGGCGGCGTGATCGTCACGATCAATGGTATTTCCAAAGGTGCCGGCATGATCGCGCCTGATATGGCGACGATGCTCTCCTTCGTCGTGACGGATGCCGACATCGAACCCGCCGCGCTGCAATCCCTGTTGTCCGCCGGTGTCGGCCCGACCTTCAATTCCGTGACGGTCGATAGCGACACGTCCACGTCGGACACGCTGATGCTGTTCGCCACGGGTGCGGCGGCTGAGGACGGTCAGGTAAAGGTGACGAGCGCCGATGACGAGCGCCTGTCCTCCTTCCGCGCCGCGCTCAACGATCTCCTGAAGGATTTGGCGCTGCAGGTGGTTCGCGACGGCGAAGGCGCGCGCAAGATGGTGGAAGTCACCGTGACAGGTGCGGAAAACGATGCCGCTGCCAAGAAAATTGCCCTTTCCATCGCCAATTCGCCGCTGGTGAAAACTGCCGTTGCAGGTGAAGACGCCAATTGGGGCCGCGTCGTCATGGCTGTCGGTAAATCAGGCGAAATGGCTGACCGTGACCGCCTCGCCATCTGGTTTGGCGGCGTGCGCGTGGCCGTGAACGGTGAACGCGATCCGGATTATTCGGAAGCGGAGACCACCGCCGTGATGCGGCTGGAAGATATTACGGTGAAGGTGGATATCGGCCTCGGCCAAGGCACGGCCACGGTCTGGACCTGCGATCTGACCAAAGAATATGTTGCGATCAACGGCGACTACCGGAGCTGACCGTTGGAATCGAAGAAAATGCAGGACAACAAGGCCGTCAATCTGCCGCTGGTTCGCCGTCTGGAAGCCGTCAGCTTCCGGGCATGGCCTGCCTCGTCGGTGATTTATGATGGCAGCTGGCAGATCCGTCTCACGGGTTCGCATCCCTCCAAACGTATCAACTGCGTGGTGCCGCTCGATCCCTCCGATTACGGCAACTGCGCGGTGCGGCTGGAAAAGGCGCGCAAGCGTTTCGAGGATTTCGGCCGGCCGCTGGTGGTGCGCGAAACGACGCTGATGCCGCCGCAACTCGTGGATTTTCTGATTGGCGATGGCTGGTCCGTCTTCGAAGAGGTGCTGGTTATGACGGCCGATCTCTCCAGCATGGAACTGCCGGAAACGCTGGTCAGCCTTCCCAGCCATGATATCGGTCGTTTTGTCGAAGCGAGCATCAAGGTGAGCGATGGCGATCCGGCGCTGCGCCCGGCAATCGCGGAAATCGTCAGTTCCATCAAGCCGACGCTCGGCCTCTTTATCAACGAGGAAGTGGAGGGCAACCCGCTCGCCACCATGATTTGCGTGCAGGATAACGATCTTGCCGGCGTCATCTCGCTCGATGTCGAAAAATCGCAGCGTAAAAAGGGACTGGGCACGCAGGTTCTGTCGTCGGCACTGCGCTGGGCCAGAATCAGCGGCGCCAAAACCGCCTGGCTGCAGGTGGTTTCCACCAATGCACCAGCGATCGCGCTTTATGAAAAATTCGGCTTCTCCGAGGCTTATCGTTATCGCTACTGGCAAAAGGGCACCGGCGAATGAGTGAGGCGGGCAAAAAAATCCTGCTGGTCGCCGCCTGTGCGCTTCTCGATCAGGATGGGCGCATTCTCCTGGCGCAGCGGCCGGAAGGCAAGTCGCTTGCTGGGCTGTGGGAATTTCCCGGCGGCAAGGTGGAGCAGGGCGAAACACCGGAAGAAACCCTTGTCCGTGAACTGGACGAGGAACTCGGCGTCAAAACCAAGGTCGCCTGTCTCGCACCGCTGACATTTGCCAGCCATACCTACGAGACCTTTCATCTTCTGATGCCGCTTTACGTGTGCCGCCGTTATGAAGGCATCGCCCATGGCCGGGAAGGACAGGCGCTGAAATGGGTCAAGCCCCAGGCGCTGCGCGATTATCCCATGCCGCCGGCCGATGAGCCGCTCATCCCCTTCCTTCAGGATTTGCTGTAAGAATCGAGGGGCCTCTGAGGCCCTCCTGCCTTATCCCGTCACAGCTTCGTGAAAACGCCCTTCGTGCACGGTTTTGCCGTGCCAAAACGGGGCTTTGTTAAGAGATCGTTCAGCACCCTCTGGCAGATTGTTAAGCTAAAGAAGCGGTAAACTGCGCGAGACGAGGTTGGTCATGAACGAGGATTTCTGGAAGACGGTGGAAGGTCGTCATTCGTATTCCAACAAATCCCGTCGCACCGGCGTACTCAATGTGGCGCTGTTGTTCGGCACGGCGGTCATCGCGCTCTCGCTGATCATCACTCCCATGCTTGCCGGAAAATCTCCCACGCGCGTGGCGCAGTTCCCCGACAATTACGACATGATCAGCACCGGCTCCATCAAGAAGACCGATGTGGGCAAGACCTATTCCATCCGCCGCAGTGTCACCCAGCCGATGCCGGAGATGCCCTGCGTGGTCACGGGTTACAGCAACGAGGGCGGTTGCTGATCATTTACCATCAACGGTAACGGATTCCTCATGTCGCCGACCTAGGATGGTGCTGAATTTCAACAGGGCGTGTGCCGGTTGTCGAAACGCACCGGATGGTGGATGGGGAATATCCTGTGCTGCATTTTTTTATCAATTTTTGCAAAAATGAAAACGGCGCGACAGCGATTGAATACGGCCTGATCGCAGGGATAATTTCCGCAGCGCTCATCGCCGGCCTCGGCAACATCAGCAGCGGTATCAATGCCGTGTTTCAGTTCATCGTCGACGCTTTTCCCAAGGGTTGAAAGCTCGCGCCGATCATTCAGGACAGTTTTACTTCTGTTGTCTTCAAGGCGTCAGCAAGGCGCATCTTGGCGGAGCCGGGTTTCAGGGGCTTTTGCTGGCTCTCATGCGGCGCCCAGCCTGATACATAGATGATGGAAAATGTCGCCCTTATCCGCCCGTCGGGATCCGAATAGCGCTCGGCATAGAGTTCCGCCGCCCGCAGGAAAAAGGCGCGGTTGAGCGGCTTTCGGCTTCTGCTTGCCAGCGGGTTGGCCATGCCCATGGCGCGCAGGTCGCGCATCAGCGGGAAAATCGAATCATAACGCACCGTGTAGGTCTCCGCGTCGGTGACGGGAAGAGCAAAACCGGCGCGTTGCAGGAGCGCACCGACATCGCGCACGTCGGCGAAGGGAATGACGCGCGGGCTGGCACCTCCGGTCAGCTCCGCTTCTGCTGTCAGCAAGACATCGCGCAGCTCATGCAGGGTGCCGCTGCCGGGAATGGCGCCGAGAAACAGACCATCGGGCTTCAATGCGCGCCGTATCTGGATCAGCGCACCGGGGGTGTCGTTGGTGAGATGC
>Ga0209282_1000346_pt1 | contig 22855 bp, 20 predicted proteins | sample Mtrugardesep15_FD_187529 | JGI IMG/M metagenome (GOLD analysis project Ga0209282, IMG submission 187529) | Root nodule microbial communities of legume samples collected from California, USA - M. trunc garden sep15 (SPAdes) (version 2) | ecosystem: Host-associated > Plants > Roots > Nodule...
CCCCGCAACCTTCGCTGCGAGACGCTGAAGCTGCTTCAGCGGAGCCTTCGATTATGCACTGTTTTTTCAAACCGCGTCAACTTCGAAGGAAGTTTTTTCGACTTTCATCTTCTTGCTGCAGCCCCTTTGGGGCTACTGCTTGAAGCGCTTTGCAGCGTTGTCAGCCGAGCCCACGAGTATATGCCAATTCCAGGGCGCTGCAAGACTGCGGTGAACAAAATCGAAGCCGGAGCCTTTGCATCCGGGGCAGCGCTTCGCGCCGCCCCGGATGCAAAGGGGGCTCCTCCGATAATCGGAGCCACATGGCACTCATCACACTCCTCGACGCCCAACTCGCGTTCGGTCACGTCCCGCTGCTCGATCATGCGGACTTTTCTCTTCTTGAATCGGAACGCATCGGCCTGATCGGCCGCAATGGTGCGGGCAAGTCTTCGCTGCTCAAGATACTGGGAGGACTGGAGAAGACGGATGACGGCACGCTGCAGATGCAGCAGAACCTGCGCGTCGCCTATGTAGCGCAGGAGCCCGTGCTCGATATGGATGCGGACGTCTTCACCGCAGCCAGCGAAGGTCTGGGAAGCGTGATCGCAGTACGTGACCTCTATCTCTCCGGTGCGGAGGGGCTGGACCTGGACGCCTTACAGTCGCAGATCGAAGCCTTCGATGCCTGGAACTGGGAGCAGCGTGTGGAAGAGACGCTGCATCGCCTGCACCTGGATCGCAACGCCCGGGTCGGCTCCCTCTCTGGCGGCACCCGCAAGCGTGTGGCGCTGGCCCAGGCCCTGGTGGCTGCGCCCGACGTCCTTCTATTAGACGAGCCCACCAATCACCTGGACCTGGATTCCATCGAATGGCTGGAACAACTGCTGATCGACTTCAAAGGAAGCGTCGTCACCGTCACCCATGACCGCAGCTTCCTGAACCGGGTTGCCACCCGCATCGTGGAACTGGACCGAGGCAAGCTCGGCTCCTATCCGGGCAACTTTGAACAGTACCTCCTGCAGAAGGAGGAGCAACTCGCCCAGGAAGCCGTCATCAGCGCCAAGGCCGACAAGCTCCTTGCCCAGGAAGAGATATGGATCCGCAAGGGCGTCGAAGCGCGCCGCACGCGCAGCCAGAGCCGCATCAGCCGGCTCGAAGCCTTGCGGGCGAGCCGCTCGGCGCGCCGGGAGGTGCAAGGCAGCGTCAACATGGATGTGGCCTCGGGCCAGTCGAGCGGCAAGATCGTGGCCGAACTGGCGGGCGCGACCAAGTCCTTCGGCGACAAGACCGTCATCCGCAACTTCACGGGCACCATCCTGCGCGGCGACAAGGTCGGCCTGCTGGGCCCCAACGGCGCAGGCAAAACCACGCTGTTGAAGCTCATCCTGGGCGAACTCGAGCCCGACAGCGGCAAGATCCGCCGCGGCACCAACCTGCAGGTGGCGTATTTCGACCAGATGCGCGACAAGCTCGACCTGGACGCCACGCTGGAAGACTTCATCAGCCCGGGCAGCGAATGGATCGAGATCGGCAGCCAGCGCAAGCACGTGAAGAGCTATCTCTCCGACTTTCTCTTCTCCCCCGCGCGCGCCAATTCCCCGGTGCGCTCTCTCAGCGGCGGCGAGCGCAACCGGCTGCTGCTGGCCCGCCTGTTCGCGCGTCCGGCCAATGTGCTGGTGCTGGACGAACCGACCAACGACCTGGACATCGACACGCTGGAGCTGCTGGAAGGGCTGCTGCAGGACTACGACGGCACCGTGTTCCTGGTCAGCCACGACCGCACCTTCCTCGACAACGTGGTGACCAGCACGATCGCATTCGAGGGCGACGGCCATTGGCGCGAATACGAAGGCAGCGTGCAGGACTGGCTGATCCAGTCGAAGCGCGCGCGCGAGATCGCGGAGCAGCGGCAAGCGGCGAGCCCCCCGCCTTCACCCGCGCCCGCGCCGCAACCTGTGGCGGCCGAATCCGCTGCGGCCCGTCCGGCGACCGCGCGCAAGAAGCTCAGCTACAAGGAACAGCGCGAACTCGAGGCCCTTCCTGGGCAGATCGAAGCACTGGAAGCGGAGCAAAGGCGCATCACCGAAATGCTCGAACTCGACGGAGGAGCGATCTATGCCACCGACGCGTCGCGCGCGGCCGAGCTGAGCCAGCGCCACGCCCAGATCGACGACGAATTGCTGGCGGCCCTGGAGCGCCAGGAGGAATTGTCCGCCGGACGCTAGTGCATTGGTTCTGCATCGGGCCGTCCCGCCGTCCCACGCGCGGAGGGCGCCGACTAGGCTATATATGCGGCTTCAAAGCTCCCGGAACGCCGCATGTCTTCCATCTACGCGCTTTTCGGCCGGTCCGTCGCGCTCCTGGCCATTGTCCTGCAGGGCGCTTGCGCACAGCTGCCTGAGCACGTCGACCGCCCGGTATCGGTCGCCATCGCCTCGCCCACCGGCACCCCGCTGGAGGCGCTGGTCCAGCAGCGGCGCAGAGCCGATGCGGCGCGCTTCGAATCCGGATTCGTGCTGCTCGGCGGGCCTCCGGCGGCCTACGGGAGCCGCCTGGCGCTGATCGAAGGCGCGCAGAAAACACTCGACCTGCAGTACTACGCCATTCACGCCGACGCCAGCACCGGCCGGCTCTTGCGGGGAATCCGCGCGGCGGCGGGCCGCGGCGTGCGCGTTCGCATCCTGATCGACGATCTCCACAGCACCGGACGCGATGCACTGGTGCTCGGCCTGGCTTTCGTGCCCAACATCGAGATGCGCCTGTTCAACCCGTTGGCCGGCGCGCGCGGCTCGTCGCTCGCCCGCATGTTCAATTCGATCGCCGACGCCTCGCGGATCCAGCAGCGGATGCACAACAAGCTCTTCCTCGCCGACAACGTGCTCGGCGTGACCGGCGGCCGCAACCTGGGCGATGCCTATTTCGGCAATGCACTCAAGGGCAACTTCATCGACGTGGACATCCTGGCGGCGGGGCCGATCGTGCAGGAACTGTCCCGCAGCTTCGACAGCTACTGGAACAACGAGCGCGCCTACCCCGTGCAGTCGCTGGTCAAGCGCGAAGAGCTGAAGGCCATCCGCGAGCGCGCGGAGAAAGCCGATCGGGAGCTGGCCGATGAATCGAGCCGCGCCCTCAACGCACCGCCGGCCCCGCAGTCACCCCCCGCGGAAAGCGAGCCAAAGCCGGGCGCCGCGCCCACGCCGGCGCAATTGGCCCGCGCCTGGGACGAAAAACCGCTGGATCTGCGCACCGCCCGCTTCGTCTGGGCCCCTGCAGTGATGCTGGCCGACCAGCCGGGCAAGATCCCCGCCGACAAGGGCGCCAACCAGGCGAAGGCGCCGGGCCTGGTGGTGAGCCAACCCAGCGACAGGGGCAATCCGTCACGGCGGGCCGCATCGCTCGAAGTGAGTTCGGACCTCGCCGCCGGCAGCGACACGGTGGTCGAAGGCTTGCTGCAGCTGATCGGACAGGCGCGCAGCGACCTGCTCATCATCTCTCCCTATTTCGTGCCCGGTCCGGACATGAAGCAAGCCTTTGCGTCGGCCCGGAGCCGGGGGGTGCGCATCCGCGTGCTGACCAATTCGCTGGCGTCGAACGATGCGCCGGTCGCACATGTCGGATATTCCCGCCATCGGGAGGACCTGCTCAAGATCGGAGTCGAGCTCTACGAACTGCGCAGCGAGCAAGCCGGGGTCGGCAACGCATTCGGCTCGTCAGGCGACGGCAGCGCCGGCGAGTCCCGGTCCATGCTGCACTCGAAGGTACTGGTGATGGACGGCCGGCTGCTGGTGGTCGGTTCGATGAACCTCGACCTCCGCTCGCAACTCCAGAACACCGAAATCGCCCTGGTTGTGCGAAGCGCCGAACTCTCCCGCGCAGCCTCCGAGCAGATCGACAGGGGCATGCGCGAAGGCTCGTGGCGCGTCGAACTGGATGGAGGCTCTTTGGTCTGGCGGGCCCCCGAAGGCAGCGGCTTGAAGGACACGTCCACGGAGCCCGACGCGAGCCTCCCCCTGCGCCTGATGCTCCGGCTCTTCGGTCCGCTGGCCCCGGACCAGCTGTTGTAGAAAGTGGGCCGATGCTCCGTTGTCCGGCCGCTCAGTGCTTGTGCTGATGGGCGGCCGGCGCGGCCGCTTCGGCACCTTCCGGCGTGCCCACGGGCAGCGTCAATTCGAGCGATGTCTTCCGACCCTTGGCATCCTCGAACCGCAGCGTCATCGGCACGGTCGAACCCTTGGCCAGCGCCTGCTTCAGGTCCATCATCATCACGTGGTTGCCGCCGGGCTTGAGCTCGACGGTCTGGCCGGCGGGGAGCTCGAGCCCGCCCGCCAGCTCGCGCATCTTCATGGTGTCGCCTTCCATCTTCATCTCATGCACCTCGGCCACGCCCGCAGCCGGCGTCGAGATGCCGACCAGCCTTGTGCCCGTGGGAGCTGTGAGCTTCATGAAGGCGCCGGTGCCGCTCTGGCCCGGAACCGACTGCCGCACCCAGGCGTCCCGCACGTCGACCGTGGCCACGCCCAGCGCCACCACATCGAGCCGAGCGGCCGGGGTCTTGAGCCCCGCCGTCGAGCTGCCCGACGCCGGCACCTCGGCCCAGTCGACGCGGCCCACGTCGCAGGTCTGCAGCACCTTGAACCACAACGGTCCCGGCGTGCCCGGCACCTTGCCGCGCAGCACGAATTCGGCGCGTTCGCCGGCGGGCAGTGCCGTCTGGGGGCTTTCCGCGGTCCAGCGCACTTCGCCATCGCCGGCGTTCTTTTGCACCTCGAGCTTCCAGCCCTTGCGCGCCTGCGCGTCGCTCAGGATGAAGCCCTTGGGAAGGCGAACGGCCAGGCCGGTGGTGGCCTTGGCGCCTTCGCAGGCATGGCCGACGCGGAAGGCGGCGTCGTAGTCGCTGCCCACGGTGGCAGCGCCGCGCGGCAGGGTGACGTGGGCAAAGGCTGCCGAGGTGCTCGCCAGCAGGGCGCAGGCGGCAACGGCCTTGAGGGTGGTGGTTAGCGGGTGGTTCATCCTGGAACTCCTTGAAGAAAGCGGTGAGAAAAAAGAAGAAGAAGGTCAGAGGTCGAACTTGAGTTCGGCCACGTAGGTGCGCTGCGTATAGGGGTGAAAGGCCCAGTACTTGTTGTTGTTCAGGTTGTCGATGCCCACGGCGGCACTCCATTGCCGGTCGATGCGATAGCGAATGCGCGCATCGACCACGAAGAACTTCGAAAAGCCCGTGTAGGCCGAGCCGTTCGTGTCGCTGTTGTCGAGCGTGCCGTATTGCCTGCCGCTGTAGCGTGCGCCGACCGTGTAGCTCCAATTGGCGTCGGGCCGATAGGTGGCGAGCAGCGTCGCCCGCACCTTGGGCACGCGCGGCTGCTCGCGGCCCACGCTCGCGGGAAAGCCGCTGTTGGCGGCGATCTTTGATCGCGCCAGCGTGAGGCTGCCGGTCAAGTCCAGTCCCTTGACGCCCACGTCGACTGCGTTCAGCGCCACCTCGAGCCCGCGCGTGCGGATGGCATCGACGTTCTGCACAGTGCTGACCAGGTTGGTCACGGCCTGGCTGTAGAGGGCGTCCTTCGTGTTCTCGAAGAACAGCGTGGTGCGCAGGACACCGTCCACGCCCCAGGTCGTCAGGTCGCGTTGTGCGCTGAGTTCCGTCGTCCACGACCGCTCCGGACGCAGCGCCGGATTCGTGTTGACGATGCGGTTGCCTTCGATCGAACCCTGGTACAGCTCGCTCACGGTCGGCATGCGCACCGCACGGCCGGTCGAGGCCTTGAACGACCAATCGGGCGTGGCTTGCCAGGCGATTGCGGCCTTGGGCGAGACGTAGCTGTTCTTGCGGGACGCGAAATCAAGCAGCCTCGCGGCATTGCCAAGCTGGCCGCCATAGGCCTGCCATCGCTCGTGGCGCAGGCCGAGCGTGGTCTTCCAGTTCTCGGCAAAGCGCCAGGTGTCCTGCGCATAGAGCGCCCGCAGCCGCGTGTTGCCGTTGAAGGCGGAGAACGGTGTCACGGCGGGCCCGCCGATCCAGTCGAGCGTGTTGCCGACGCTGGTGCGCAGCCGCGCCGTGTCCTGCTGGAAGCCGAAGTCGACCACGTGCGCGCCCACGCCATCGGCCGAGCCGGTAGGCCGCCACGTGCCCGCGGCCTTGAAGGTGTGCCAGCCCGATCCGCCCATGTCGGTGGTGCGTCCGGAGCCGCCGGCGAAGGCGCCCGGTAGCGGCGCGGTCGGCGTGCGGGATGTGTCGCGCGAATAGTCGAACAGGCTGGCGGCCACTTCCCAGTCGAACACACCGCCGGTGTGGCTCTTCACTGAAAGCCCATGCATGTAGTGCGTGAGCGCGGTCTCGGTCGGCGCCAGCGCAGCGCTCGGAGAATCCAGGGTGTACGCGCGCCCGGCGATGTTCACGCGCCCCGAATAGACCGGCCGGCCGAGGCCATCGCGCAGGTAGGTGTCTACGCTGCCGTGCGTGGTGTTGTTCCATGCGCCCAGCGTGTAGGTTGCCCGTACCGTGGGCGAAAAGTCGTAGGCCACTTTCAGCTTGGCCTGCTCCTGCGTGGTGTCGTAGATGGTGGTGCCGCCCACCAGCCACCAGGGCTGGTTCGACGGGCTCAGCCCCAGCACCGCGCCGGTGACCGGCGTACCCGCATTGCCCACCGTACCGGCACTCACCAGGCGATTGCCGAACACCAGTGCCTGTCCCTTGCTGTGGGTGCGCGAGGCGCTGAGCCACCATGACCAATCGCCGCTGCGGCTCCCCAGCGAGAGGTCGAGCTGCTGGCCGGCCGGAGACGAGTGGCTGTTGTACAGGTCGAAGTTCGAGGCAAAGCCGCTGAGCTTGACGTGCGCTTCGAGCTGGGTGGGCATGCGCGTCACGTAATCGACCACCGCCCCGGCCGAGTTGCCCGGATAGGCCGCCGAAAAAGGCCCGTAGAGCACATCGACTCGCTCGATCTCCTCGGGCGACACCATGCCCCAGCGGGGCGCGTAGGTGGCGCCATTGCCCAGCGGGTTCGACAGCATGATGCCGTCGGCGTACACCAGCGAGCGTGCGCTGTTGCCGGTGCCCGAGGCACGGGTGGCGAGCACCGCATGGTTGAAATCGCCGATGTAGCGCTTGCGCACCACCAGGCTCGGCAGGTACTTGAGCGCGTCCTCGCTGTCGGTCGCGTTGACCGTTTCCGCGATCTGCTCGTGCGTCGTGCCCTCGATGGTCGTCGGGATCTGCGCCGGCAGCGAGGTCGGGCGGCCGTCATTGACGGTCACGGTGCTCAAGGTGCGCGCGCCGCCGCCGTCCGGCGGCGCGCCTGGCGCGTTCTGGGCCCATGCGGGCGCGCCGAGGGGGAATGCCATGGCAATCGCCAGGGCGCGGGAATGCTTTTTCACTGGGAGCCTGCTCCACGAACTTCAAGCCAGACAGACCGCGTGCGCCCTCGACGGGGCCCGCGCGGCTACGGTTTTGAAAGGTTCAGGAGAAGGTCGGAGGGCCGCGCGCCGGCAGTGGCGCCGCGGTGGCCGCGGCAAGCCGCGCTGCTGGAATGGACTGGAGCACACGGCCCAGCGGCAAGGGAAGATCGAAAGCCGCGGCGGCCGGCGCCGGAGGCGGTGCGCCAGCCAGCAGGCACAGCGGACAGTCCATGTGCGAGGCGCCCATTTCCTGCACGCCATCGTCGGTCTGCACCACCGCCTTGATCGAACCGGCGCTCGAGCACACCAGTTCCACGGCTTGCGGATGCACGATGGGCGATGCCGCCGCCACGCCGAGCGAAAGCATGAACCACAGCAGCGCCCATCGGCCGACGAGGCCGAGGAAGCGGGGGTGGTTTCGCAGCAGGTGCATGGCGAAGGAGATTATCGGCGCTGTTTGCCCTTGGCGGCCGGCGCGCCGCGTCCGGCGCTGCCCTTGGCGGCAGAAGCCTTGCCGGTGCCATTGCTTTTGCGGGCTTGGGCGCCCCGGGCCGCGCCTTTGGCATTGCGGCCGCTCCGCGAGGCTTCCCTTGGCGCCGGCGCAGTCGGCACCGCCACGGGCGGCTGCGCAGACAGCGGCACCGCCGAGACGGTGAATCCGCGCGCCGCCAGCAGTGCCGGCAACCCCTGCGGCCCGACCATGTGCAGCGCGCCCACCGCGGCGAAGACGCGCTTGCCGCCTGCGTGCATGCGCTCGATGCCGTCCGCCAGGCCGGGATTGCGGTCGTCCAGCAGCCGCGTCATCAGCCGCCGCTCGGCCGGTGTATCGACGCAGTTGCACCATTCGGGATAGCGGCTGAGCTTGTCGGCATCGCCGCGCGCCCAGATGTCGGCGAGCTCCTTCATCTGCGAGCGCAGCTGGCCCGACTCCAGTTCAGCGAGCGCGGCATCGATCTGCTCCGCCTCTTCGGCTTCCGAATCGCCGGTCAGCATCCTGAGTTGCGCCGAGGCGCTTTCGAGCGCGAACACCGGCTTGCCGCTGTTGCGCGCGGAGACGGCCAGCGCTTCGTCCGCGCCGAATTCCGGGTACAGGCCGTCGAAGCGCGCAACCAGGCCGGTCAGCGCCATCACCTGCAGAATCGGCTGCAGCCCCGCCGTGGACTCCGGCGGCACACAGGCCGCCTCCCGCTGGCGGGCCAGGCGCTGCGCGCGCTCACCGCTGAGCACCCGGGCCACCAGGGCCGGATCGGCCGGCTGCGTCATGGCGCGCATCGCCGCCTGGTCGCGCGTATCGAGTTCAAGAGCCAGCGCATCGCTCTGCTCCAGTGCCTGCTGCACGGTGGGGCCGGGCCTTACCCATTCGGCGCGGCCGATATGGATGGTTCCATAGAGCCAGGCCGTCCGCCCGTCCCTGTCGGCACGCCACAGCAGGCCGCGGTCGGCGGCGTTCCATTGCCCGACGGCCGCGCCGGGTTTTCCAAGGCTCGCAATCGCCGAGGGCGGACAGGCGGCGTGCACCGCCACGGCAAGAATTGAACAGGCGCCAGCCAGCGCGAGGCGCGGCAGGCGGGCCAGAAGCGAGGGGCGCAAACGCGCCTGCAAATCGGTATTGCGCCACGGCGCAATCAGGGCTCGGAGTATCCGCAAGGCTTGCTCCAGGATGAAAGAAAGTCCGGCATTCTCACAGCACCGCTGCCCATAATCCGGAACCATGCAGAGCATCTTCCATCTTGCGTTCCATGTCCGGGACCTCGACGCGGCCCGCCGCTTCTATGGCGGCGTCCTGGGCTGCGCCGAAGGCCGCAGCACCGACACCTGGGTCGACTTCGACTTTTTCGGCCATCAGATCTCGCTGCATCTGGGCGAGCCTTTCGCCACCACGCGCACCGGCCGGGTCGGCGACGCGATGGTGCCCATGCCGCACTTCGGCATCGTGCTCCCGCTGCCCGCCTGGGAAGCGCTCGCGCAGCGCCTGAAGGCCGCGGACACGGACTTCGTGCTCCAACCCCAGGTGCGCTTCGAAGGCCAGCCGGGCGAGCAATGGACCATGTTCTTCTGCGATCCGTTCGGCAACCCCATCGAAGTCAAGGGCTTTCGCTCCCTGGCGGCGCTCTACGACAAATGACCCCCTTGCGCCGGGCCGCCGACGGCCGGCTCGCGGCTTTCGCGCGAGCCCGCGTGATCGCGCTTCGCACGGCAGGCGCCGCGCTCTGGTTTCTTGCCGCCGGTGCCGCCCATGCCGCGCTGGACTGCGAACTCAACGGCCGCACCATCAATCCGTCGGACAGCAGCAGCATCGCGGGCAAGACGGGGCTCGTGCGGTGCAAGGATCGCAGCACGGGCGAGCTCCAGCGGGAGCAGCAGTTGCAGAACGGCGTCGTCATGGGCCTCGCGCGCTTCTACGAAAAAGGCAAGCTGGCCAAGGAGCACACCCTCAACGCCAAGGGCAACATCCACGGCGTCGCGCGGGAGTTCGCGCCCAACGGGCAGGTGCTGCGCGAGGCCGTCTACGACGATGGCCGAGAACGCGGCCTGGTGCGCAGCTTCTACCCCGGCGGACAGCTGCGCCGCGTCACCTTCTTTCCCGATGCCGGAACCGACCGCGCATTCGTCGAGTTCACCGAGAGCGGCAAGCTTTCGGCGCTGCGCTGCGGCGAGACACCGATGCTCGCGCCGGCAGCCGATGACGCCAGGCTGTGTGGGTTCACCGGCGGCCCGTCGCAGGTCGAACTCTTCGATGAGCGCGGCATCCTGCGTTCGCGGCTCTCCTACTTGGCAGGCAAGCGGGTGCGTTCGCAGAATTTCTACGACAACGGCAAACCCTCCGTGCAGGACGAGATCGTCGGCAACCAGCGCACCGAACGCCAGTTTTCGTCCGAAGGCGTGAAGCGCCGCGAAACCGTCTGGCGGCTGCTGGAGCGCAGCGCGGTGCGGCAGCGCGAGCAGGAGTTCTCCGAGAAAGGCGCGCTCGTCCGCGACCAGCGCTGGAACCCCGCGGGTGAACCCATCAGCGACGAGAGCTACCACCCCAACGGCCAGCTTCGCAGCAAGTCCGTGTACCGGGGCCAGGGCGATTCGCGCACGGTCGAGATCACCGAGTTCTACGACACCGGCCGGCGTGCCGCCCATGGCCGTTTCATGGTCGTGGGCCGTGGCCGGCAGGTGCCGGTCGGCAAGCACCAGCGCTTCAGCGAAAGGGGGACGCTGCTGGCGGAGTCGGTCTTCGATGCCAGGGGCCGCGTGCTGAGTGAGCGCAGCTGGAACGAGGACGGCGTGCTGGAGCGGGACGAACAGGTCTCCGACGAGAAGAGATAGCCCGCCCCGGGGCGGTGCGCGCTTCAGTCCAGCTTGACGCCGGCCTGCTTGATGATGGGACCCCAGCGCCGCGACTCGGCGCGCGACAGCGCCGCAAACTGCGCCGGCGTGCCCGGCATTGGTTCCATGCCGAAATCTTCAAAGCGCTTCTGCACCGCGGGCGAGCCGAACGCGCGATTCAGTTCGGCATTGAGCTTGGCCACCACCGCCGGCGGCAGTCCGGCCGGGCCCAGCACGCCCTGGAAGGCGAACACCTCGCTATTGGGAACCCCCACCTCCGCCAGCGTGGGCACGTTGGGCAGCAGCTTGCTGCGGGCGCCCGATCCGATGGCAAGGACGCGGACCTTGTTGCCCTGCATGATGGACAGGCCCGAGGCCAGGTCGAGGAACATGCACGGGACCTGTCCGCCCATGACGTCGGCCATGGCGGGTGCCGCGCCGCGGTATGGAATGTGGGTGATGAAGGTTCCGGTGCGCACCTTGAACATCTCCATGGCCAGGTGGTGCGGCGAGCCGTTGCCCGGCGAGGCGTAGTTGACCTTGCCGGGATTGGCCTTCACGTAGGCCAGGAACTCCTTGAAGTTCTTGGCAGGAAAGTCGGGGTGGACCACCAGCGCGAGCGGAAACTTGCCGATGGCGCCGATGTAGGTGAAGTCTTTTTCCGGATTGAACGGCAGCTTGCTGAACAGGTGCTCGTTGAAGGCCAGCACGGCGTTGTCCGCAGACATCACGGTATAGCCGTCGGGCTTGCTCTTGGCGACCAGGTCGGCGCCGATGTTGGTGGAAGCGCCGGGCCGGTTGTCGATGACGATCTGCTGCCCCAGTGTCTGGCGCATCGCCTCGGACAGGGTGCGCGCGATCACGTCGGTGCCGCCGCCCGCGGGATACGGCACCACCCATTTGATGATCTGCGAGGGGTAGTCCTGCGCACGCGCGAAAGGCGCGGCGGCAACGGCGGCGCTCGATGCGAGCGTGGCAAGAAGTGTGCGGCGGTCCATGGGGATCAGTCTCCGTTGTGTAGTGATTCGGCTGCGGACAGCGATGGTACGGGCAGCGCGTGCAACGCGTCGGCCAATGCGCGGCGGCAGCGGGCTTCGTCGCCGACCTGCTCGAAGAGCAGCAATGCGAGGCGCGCGAGAAAAAGCGATTCGCGCTCGGTGCCTGCTTCGCTGATGGCGCGCGCGCACTCGGCATAGAGGCGGTCGCGGGCGTCGGGGTGGAGCAATGTGGTCATGCGGCGATCTCCTTGCGGGCGACGGCGGCGCGGGCCAGCGCACTCTGCAATGCGCCGGGCGGCATGCGGCGCCAGCGCGCCGCCACGTGGCCGTCCGGCCGCAGCAGATACACGGCCCCATCCCCTGCGCCAAGTGCCTCGAAAACGTCCGGGCCGGCATGCGCATCCGCATTCGCCGCGCCCGGGCTTGCAATGGTGCGAACCGCCACCGGCACGGCGCCCTGGCAGGCCTGCGCCACCTCGCCCTCGGGCAGCGGCAGGGCATCGTCGCCCGGCTGCAGCACCAGCAGCGTGAACGCCGGTCCGATCCAGTCGGTGAGATGCCCGCGCTCGAGCTGCTGCTCAGCCACGACCTCCCCCGGCAGCGGTCCCGCCGGCAGCGCGTCGCCTTCGCTGGACAGCGGCGAGTCCTCGTAGCGCACCGCCTGCGTCTGACGAGGATTGATCAATTGCGCAATGCCGCGATGCGCCTCCGACAACGACAGCGCAGCTTCTCGCAGCAGATCGAAACCGCGCGAAGGCGGCGACATGAACTCGGTGCTGCGCATCGCGTTCTCGGCATTCACGTGGAATGCCGCAAGGCGCTCTTGCGAATACGAGTCGAGCAGGGCCGGGTCCGACAGGCCGCGTGCCACGAAGGCCAGCTTCCAGGCCAGGTTGTCGGCATCGTCGAAGCCCGAATTGAGACCGCGCACGCCGAAGATCGGCATCGCGTGCGCCGCATTGCCCGCGAAGAGAACGCCGCCATGCCGATAGTCCGCGAGCGTCATGGCGCCTGCGCGGTAGACCGAGGTCCACACCGTCTTCCAGGGCAGGTGCCCTTCGCCGATGGCGTCGAGATGGCGCTGCACGAACTCGGCCACCGCCGCCGGCTGCAGCGCTTCCTCGGTGCTTTGTCCCGCGCGCAGCTGGTAGTCGATGCGCCAGATGTCGTCGGGCTGCCGGTGCATCAGCACGGTCGAGCCCGGGTTCCACGGCGGATCGAACCAGGCACGGCGCTCGGTCGGATGCTTGCTGTGCAGTTCGATGTCGATGATCACGTAGCGGCCTTCGTAGCCCGTGCCCTCGAGTGCGAGCCCCAGCGCCTTGCGCACGAAGCTTTGCCCGCCGTCGCAGGCCGCGAGCCACCCGCCCTGCAGCCGGTAGGTGCCGTCGGGGTTGCGCACCTCGAGCGTCACCCCGTCGTCGTCCTGCACGATGCCGGTGAGCTCGGTGGCCCAGCGGATGTCGATGAGCCCCGGGGTCTTCTCGTTGCGGCGGAAGATCTCTTCCAGCAGGTACTGCTCGATGTAGTACTGCTCCAGGTTGATCATCGGCGGCAGCTTCTGCCGCTCGTCGTGCGGCATCTCGAAGCGGAAGACCTCTGTCGTCTTGTAGAAGCTGCGCCCGCCGGTCCACGGCAGTCCCTTGGCCATGAAGGCCGGCAGCACGCCGAGGCGCTCCATGATCTCGAGGCTTCGGCGCGAGATGCAGGCGGCGCGGCTGCCCACGCACACCGTGTCGTCGGCTTCCAGCACCACGCAGCGCACGCCATGGTTGGCGAGCCCCAGCGCAAGCGCCATGCCCACCGGCCCGCCGCCCGCAATCACCACCGGGTGGCGGCCGGGCTCCGTGCCGTCCTGTTCGAGCGGCGGTGTCCAGGGCTTGTAGCGCGTGTAGTGAAAGGCGCCGACGGAGGGCGGCAGTCCGGTGGCACTGGCCGTGGGGGGCACAGGGCCTGTCGCGGCATCGGCCGCGCGTGCGCCGGGTGGCGCAGCAGCGGCCGCAAGGGTGGGCTTCGTCATGCAGCGGGATTGTCCCGATGCGTGGCGCCGCCCATTGTCATAACTTCGTACGACGTAATTACCCTAGGTCGGTTTGGCTTCATGGCTTCATGAGACGCTGGCGCATTCAGCCCGCCATGGACAGCACGCTGTCCCCGGCCATCGTCCGCGACGTGCTGGCCGGTGTCGCCACGCCGCATCTGGCGGCCAGCTGCCTCGCGGCCATGCACCGCGTGACGCCCGTGACCTTCTGCACCGTGTTCGCGGTCGATGCCGCCGGCCGCATCGAGGCGGTCTCGGCCGCGAGCAGCTACGGCACCACCGCCGAACGCACCGCCGAGCGCTACGTGGCGCAACGCTTCGACCTGCTCGATCCCAACATGACCTGGCTTGCTGCGCGCAAGCTGCCCAAGCGCCCGCAACTGTGGCTGGGCCACCAGCGCGCCGACGAGGTGGCCGATCCCGCTTATCGGGCGGCCTGCTACGGGGACGTGGGCATCAGGGAGCGTGCGTCGGTATTGCTGTTGACGCCTGCCGGCCAGCGCGTGGCGGTGAGCTTCTACCGCAGCCTCGCGCAGCCCGAGTTCGATGACGTCGATTTCAGGGCGATCGAAAGCCACGCCATGCTGCTGGCAGATGCCACCCTGGCCCATGGCCGCAGCGCAATGGCCACGCGCGAAGCGGCGGCGCCGGCCCTCGCCTCGCGGCTCATGACCTTGAGCCTGCGCGAACGCGAGGTCGTCGGGCACCTGCTGGCCGGCAAGACCGCCAAGCAGGTGGCGCGCGCCGTGGGCATCGAGCTGACCACGGTACGAACCCACCAGTACCGTGCTTTCCGCCGGCTCGGCATCCGCACGCAGAAGGAACTGCTGCTGCGCGCGGCCGGCGAGGCGCCGTAGCGCCTGGCCTATTTACTTGGCGGCGTCCAGGCGCTTTTGCATGCGCGCCGAACGCTCGGCCGATGGCGGGTGCGAACTCATCAGCGAGCTGCCGGTGGTGGCGTCGCCGCTGAGCTTCGCCAGCTTGTCGAATGCGCTGACGAGGCCCTTGCGCTCGAGCTTGCGTTCGGTGAGCAGGTCGAAGGAATAGTTGTCGGCCGCGCTTTCGTTGGCTTGCGAGAACTGCGCGTTGATGAACTTCTCTCCCAGGTCGCCGGCTTGCGACTGCGACAGCTGGGCCGCCACACCGCCAGCGGCGCCCGCCAGCCCGCGGACCGCCGAGGCGGCATACGCCGTCTGCATGCGCGACTTCGAATGGCCCAGCGCCACATGGCCGATCTCGTGGCCGATGACGCCGCGCAGTTCGTCGTCGTTCATGAGGTCCATGAGCCCGCTGTACACGCGGATGCAGCCGTTGGCCATGGCCCAGGCATTCACGTCCTTGGTCATGTAGACCTTGTAGTTGGCCGCCTTGCCGTTCACGCTGGTGGGCATCTGCTTGATGACCTGGTTCAGGCGCGTGGCATAGCGGCTGCCGGCCGGTGCGATCTGGTTCTTCTGGTCCATGGCGGCGCACGACTGGTCGGACATCGTGGCGACCTCGCCGTCGCTGAGAGACATGGCCTTGAAGGCCGATCCGCCCGCCTGCGTGAGGGCGCTGGTGTCGGCATTCTTCATGGTTTCGCAGCCGACGAGGGCAAGAGCCGCAACGGCGGCGGCAATAGGCAAATAACGCATTGGAAACTCCCGGTTCTTCTTGGTTTGAATGCGGCCGCGGACGCAGCCGCCGAACGCACTGCGGCTCCCGGATGATTCCGGGTCACGGCAGCGGGGAGGATCATAGCCATGGCGGACGCGATGCCGCGAGGCGCGCCGGCTTCAGTCTTCGCCGGCGTCCCCGGCTTGCGGATTCACCAGCGACACGGGCGCCATCCTCGGCCGTCCGCTCGTCGCCACGATCTCCTGGTCGATCGCGCCGAACAACGAGCGGCCGTCCAGGCCCTTCATCTCGATGCGGACCGTGTCGCCGAACTTCATGAACTCGGTCAGGGGCTCGCCGCCCTGGATGGTTTCGATGCAACGCTTCTCGGCAATGCACGAGTAGCCCTTGGGCCATTCCATCTGGCCGTTCCTTTCCACGCCCTTGTTGCTCACGGTGCCGCTGCCGACAATGCTGCCGGCGCGCACGTTGCGCGTCTTCGCGATGTGGGCGATGAGCTGGCCGAAGTGAAAGGTCATCTCGGGCCCGGCGTCGCACAGGCCCACCTTGCGGCCGTTCCAGCTGCTTTGCAGTGCCAGGTGCACGCGGCCGTTTTGCCAGGCGTCGCCGAGTTCGTCGAGCGTCACGGCCACGGGGCTGAACGCCGTGGCCGGCTTGCTCTGGAAGAAGCCGAAACCCTTGGCAAGCTCGGCCGGAATCAGGTTGCGCAGGCTCACGTCGTTGGCCAGCATCACCAGGCGGATGCCGTCGAGCGCCTGGTCGGGCGTGGCCCCCATCTTCACGTCGCCGGTGACCACGGCAATCTCGGCCTCGAAGTCGATGCCCATGGCTTCGCTCGGCACGACCACGTCGTCGGTCGGGCCGAGGAAGTCGTCGCTGCCGCCCTGGTACATCAAGGGGTCGGTGTAGAAACTCTCGGGCACCTCGGCGTTGCGCGCCTTGCGCACCAGTTCCACGTGGTTCAGGTAGGCCGAACCGTCGGCCCACTGGTAGGCGCGCGGCAGCGGCGCCATGCACATGGACGGATCGAAGGGGAATGTGTGGCGAGCGCGGCCCGTGTTGACGGCGTCGTACAGGTCCTGCAGCTGCGGGCTCATGAAGCCCCAGTCGTCCAGCACCTGTTGCATCCGGCTTGCGATGCCGGTGGCGTAGTGGGCGAGCGTGAGGTCGCGCGAGACGACGACGAGCTGCCCGTCGCGCGAGCCGTCCTTCAGGGTGGCGAGTTTCATGATGGCAATGCGTGATGAAGGACACGGCGCGAACACGAGAGCCGGCGCCGCGCCCACTAAACTGGTTGAACGGGCGGCAGTGTACCGAGGTGCTCCTGGTGAACCTCGGCGCCGGCGCCCACTCCACCACCTCATGCCGACGCTCGTCGCCCCGCCACTGCCCTCCAACGTTCCTCCCGGCCTCCCCTCCTGGCGGGTGCTGGCCGGCCTGACGCTGGCGGTGGCGCTGGTGCACGTGCTGCTGCTGGGGCTCGCGCCCGTCGCAATGGGGCCGGAACCTTCGCCGCTGGCGAACAAGTTCATCACCCGCACCATCGTGATCGCGCCGCCGGCCGCTGAAAAACCGGCCGCACCCGAACCCGCAGCAGCGCCGCCCGTGGCAGCTAAGCCCGCGCCTCCGCCAAAGCCACGGCGCCCGCGCGAGCCGTCCAGGCCCAAGCCACCGACCGCCCCGGAACCCGCGCCAGCGCCAGCGCCCCCGGCGCCCGACCAGGCTGCCGCCCCCGCACCGGATCTCGCGGCGCAGAATGCTACGGATTCAGGAGCAACAGCACCCGAGCCCGCGGCAAGCGCCCCGGCAGCCGGCGCCCTGGGCGGGGCGGGAAGCACGGCCAGCGCGGGCATGGAGAACGGCCTGTCCGGCGACCCCGCCGGCGCAGCGGCGGCCGCCGGCAATGTGGTCGGGCCGGAAGCCTTGCGCATTCCCGGATCGGTGAAGCTGTCTTTTGCGGTCACCGGCCAGCAGGGCGCCTCGCCCATGCAGGGCGTTTTCGGCGACCTGGCGTGGCTGCAGGACGGCAGCAGCTACGACGCGCGGCTGTCGCTCAAATTCCTGTTCAGGACCATCCGCAGCCAGCACAGCACGGGCCGGATCGGCGCCACCGGCATCGAGCCAGCGCGCTTCTCCGAGAGCCGCAAGGGCGAGGTGGCCTCGCACTTCCTGCGCGACCAGGGCCAGGTGATGTTCAGTAACAACGCGCCGAGCGTACCGTTGCTGCCGGGCGCACAAGACCGGCTCAGCGTCGTGATGCAACTGGGCGGCATGCTGGCCGGCGATCCGGCCCGATACCCGGGCGGAAGCCGCATTTCCGTCCAGACGGTGGGACCGCGCGACGCGGGCGTGTGGGTGTTCAACATCGAAGGGGAAGAGCGGATGACGGTGCCGGCCGGCGAATACGCCGTGCGCAAGCTCACGCGCAGCCCGCGCCGCGAGTTCGACGACAAGGTCGAAATCTGGCTCGCGCCGGCCCTCGGGTACCTCCCGGTACGGATGAAACTGACACAGCCCAACGGCGACTTCGCCGACATGCAGTTGCGCGAAACCCTTCCCGCCGGGCCGGGCAACTGAAAGTACAAATCAGGTAAAGGAACACCGATGTGACAGCAATGCGACAACCCTTCTTGAAACTGGCGCGTTGATTGCTATCTAAACCCCATGAATGCCATCGACATCCTCACAGGCCCCGCAATGAACATGCTCTATGACTCGGAGTCCTTCGTCGTCGTGCACGTGCAGCCGAACGAAAGCGATACACCGGCGCCCTCGAATGTGCCGGTTCTGGAACGCCACGGCTTCGAGATCGTCGACAAGCGCTCCGGCAAGGAGGTCTACCTCGACGGCTCCTGGGCCGAACTGTTCCAGCAGCAAATTGCCGCCTGGCAGCTCAACACGCCCACCCAGGAAGAAGTCGAGGACACGCTGGAAGGCTATGCCGAGTTGGCCCACACGCCCGTGCTCGTGCACTGAAAAGCTCGCCCGCTATCAAAAGAAGCGCCCAAGGGCGCTTTTTTTAGATCTTTTCACGCCCAAACGCGGATTTTCGGCCGTATATCCACCGGTACACCGGTCCCACCAGCAGCAGCACCGCCACCAGCCGGCACACCTGGAATGCCGTCACTACCGGCACGCCAAGCTGCAGCACCTTGGCCGTGATCGACATTTCGGCGATGCCGCCGGGCGAAGTGGCCAGGATCATCGTCGCGGGATGCAGGCCGCTGCCCCAGGCCAGCAGCCACGCGGCGCCCGCGCAGAGCACCAGCATGGCGAAGGTGCCCAGCGCCACCGTTCCCAGCCAGCGGGGCGCCGTGTGCAGGAACTCGCGGCTGAACCGGACGCCCAGGCTGACGGCAATCACCAGCTGCGCGGCATTCGACATCCACGTCGGCACGGCCGAAAGCGCCTGGCCCGCGATGGTGAACCCCATCGCCACCACCAAGGGGCCCATGAACCAGGGATTGGTGCGGCCCAGCGCACGCATCGCGAAACCGCCGGCGCAGGTCGCCATCGCCAGCAGCAGCAGGCCACCTGCGTTCACGTCGCGCACCACGGGCGGGTTGCTCTCGAGCCCGTGCAGGCCGCTCCATTGCATGGCGAACGGGATCGTGACGGTCACCACCACCAGCCGGAGGCTGTGCGCCGCAGCCACCAAGTCGGTGCGCGCGCCGGCCGATTCGGACAGCAGCGTCATCTCTGACGCGCCGCCGATGGCACCTGCAAAGTAAGTGGTCGCCCTCATCGATGCCGCCGGCACGTGAAGCATCCGCTTGGCATGCAGCCCGTGCAGCCAGCGTCCGAAGCCCCAGCCGAGCAGCAAGGCCCAGGCAATGGCAAGCGCAATGGCCCACCAGACGCCGGCCACCAGCGCAACCACCTGTGGCGTGAAATAGAGGCCCAGCGCGGTGCCGATGGTCCATTGCCCGCCATTGCGTAGCGGCGTGTAGCTGGCGGTAGGTGCGCCGGCCATCGAAGCCAGCGATACCGCGAGCAGCGGCCCGATCATCCAAGGCAGGGGCGTGCGCAGCGCGAGGCAAAGCTGCGCCGCGGCGAGTGCAAGCAGCAGCGTGCCCAGCACGCGAACCGAGAAACGGAAAGACACCACAGGAAAAAGCGGAAATGGACGGCACGGCGTGCGGGCGCCAACGCATAGTATGGCGCGATGCGATGCCAACCCTCCCCCACGCGGGCCAGCCATTTGCCGTTTCCCGTTTTCGCGGTCGTGGCCGCAGCCATTGCGCTGGCGGGTTGCACCGCCTTCTTCGACGGCCCCAGTGCCCCCGTGGCGCGCCGTGCCGCGGCGCTGCTGCCTGCGGATGCGCTGATCCTCGGCGAGCAGCACGACGCCACGGAGCACCAGACCCTGGAACGGGAAACCGTCGAAGCGCTGGCGGGCCAGGGCAAGCTGGCGGCGCTGCTGCTCGAGATGGCCGAGGAAGGCCACAGCACCGCCCGCCTCGACACAACGGCCACCGAGGCCCAGGTGCAGGCCGCGCTCGGCTGGAGCGACAAGGCGTGGTCCTGGCAGAGCTACGGCCCGGTCGTGATGGCGGCGGTGCGCGCCGGCGTGCCGGTCATGGGCGCCAACCTGCCGCGCGCGCGAATGAAGAACGCCATGACCGATGTCTCGCTCGACGTGCAGCTCAATGGCGAGGCCTATGCCGCCCAGCAGGACGCCGTGCGGGAAGGCCACTGCAAGCTGTTGCCCGAGCCCCAGATCGTGCCGATGACGCGCATCGAGGTGGGGCGCGACCGCGCCATGGCGCAGGCGATCGTCAAGGCGCGCCAGCCGGGCAAGACGGTGCTGCTGATCAGCGGCGCGGGCCACGCCACCAAGGCGCTGGGCGTGCCGCAGCACCTGCCGACCGATGTGACGGTCAAGGCCGTGCGGCTGCAGGCCGGCCAATCGCCGGACGATGAAGAAGAAAACAAGGGCGCCTACGACGCCGTCTGGCGCACGCCCCCGCTGCCGCCGAAGGACTACTGCGCGAGCATGCGCGCCAAGTAGCCGCCCGCGCTACTCAGGCAAATTTCCTGATCGAATCCGCCAGCGTGTTGACCAGCGTGTCGATGTGCTGCTTTTCCACGATGTAGGGCGGCGCAATCACCAGCACGTCGCCCGCGGGCCGCACCAGCGCGCCCTTGTGGAAGCAGTCCAGGAAGATGTCGTACGCGCGCTTGCCCGGCGTGCCTGCAATGGGCGCGAGCTCCACCGCCGCGGCCAGGCCGAGGCTGCGGATGCCGACCACGTTCGGCAGGCCCTTGAAGGTGCTGTGGAACGCATCGCCCAGCACCTTGCCCATTTCGCCGGCGCGGGCGAACAGGTTTTCTTCCTTGAACAGGTCGAGCGTGGCAATGGCCGCGGCGCAGGCCACCGGATGGCCCGAATAGGTGTAGCCATGGAAGAACTCGACCACATGCTCGGGCGCGTCGGTCTTCATCATCGCGTCGTACAACTTGTCGCGGCAGATCACGCCGCCCATCGGAATCACGCCGTTGGTCACGCACTTGGCGAAGTTCAGCATGTCGGGCACCACGCCGTAGTAGTCCGACGCGAAGTTGGTGCCCATGCGGCCGAAGCCGGTGATGACCTCGTCGAAGATCAGCAGGATGCCGTGCTTGTCGCAGATGGCGCGCAGCTTCTGCAGGTAGCCCTTGGGCGGCAGGTACCAGCCGGCCGAACCGGCCACCGGCTCGACGATGATCGCCGCCACGTTGCTCGCATCGTGCAGCGGCAGGATGCGCGTCTCGAGCTCGACCAGCGGGTCTTCGGCCCACACCGGCTCCTCGTTGTGGATGTAGGCATGGTTCACCGGATCATGGATGAAGCGCATGTGGTCCACGCGCGGCAAGAAGGCCGAGCCGAAAACCTTGCGGTTGCCGGGAATGCCGCCCACCGACATGCCGCCGAAGCCCACGCCGTGATAGCCCTTCTCGCGGCCGATGAACACGTTGCGGTGCCCCTCCCCGCGTGCACGGTGGTAGGCCAGCGCCACCTTCATCGAGGTGTCGGCCGCCTCGCTGCCCGAATTGCAGAACAGCACCTTGTTAAGGTCGCCGGGCGCCATCGACGCGATCATCTCGGCCGCCTTGAACGCCTTGTCGTTGCTGACCTGGAAGGCGGTGGCGTAGTCGAGCGTGTCGAGCTGCTTCTTGATGGCTTCGTTGATGGGCTTCCTGTTGTGGCCCGCGCCCACGCACCACAGCGACGAGATCCCGTCGATCACCTTTTTTCCGTCGTGCGTGGTGAACTCCATGCCGTCGGCCGCCACGAAGACGCGCGGGTCTTTCTGGAAGTGGCGGTTGGGGGTGAAGGGCAACCACTGGTTGCCCATGTTGAAGTCCTGATAAGCCATCGATTGCTCCTGCTTAACGTGCACTGAAAAGCGGCATTCTGGCACCCCTGCGACAATCGTGCCCCTCATGACGACCACAACGCCCGCTTACATCCTGACCCTCTCCTGCCCCGACCGGACAGGCATCGTGCATGCCGTTTCCGGTTTCCTGCTCGAACGCGGCGGCAACATCGAGGAGGCCGCCCAGTACAACGACCACGACACGGGCCTGTTCTTCATGCGCGTTCGCTTTGCCTGCAGCGACCACCCCGAGGCGGCGCTGCGCGAACAGCTCGCCACCTTTGGCGCCGGCTTCGGCATGAGCCTGCAGCTGCACGCAGCGGCCGAGCCGATGAAAACGGTGATCCTGGTCAGCAAGGAAGGCCACTGCCTGAACGACCTGCTGTTCCGCTGGAAAAGCGGCCTGCTCGCCATCGACGTGCGCGCCATCATCTCGAACCACCGCGACTTCTACCAGCTGGCCGCAAGCTACAACGTGCCCTTCCATCACATTCCCGTGACGGCGGCCACCAAGGCGCAGGCCGAAGCAAAGCAGCTGGAAATCATCGAGGCCGAGGGCGCCGAGCTCGTGGTGCTCGCGCGCTACATGCAGATCCTGAGCAACGACCTGTGCAAGAGCCTGGCCGGACGGGCGATCAACATCCACCATTCGTTCCTGCCCAGCTTCAAGGGCGCCAAGCCCTACTACCAGGCGCACGACCGCGGCGTGAAGCTGATCGGCGCCACCGCCCACTATGTGACGGCCGACCTCGACGAAGGCCCGATCATCGAGCAGGACGTGGCGCGCGCGGACCACACCGACACGGTCGAAGACCTCACGGCCCGTGGCCGCGACACTGAGAGCCAGGTGCTCGCGCGCGCCGTGAAGTGGCACAGCGAGCACCGGGTGCTATTGAACGGGCACCGCACCGTCGTGTTCCGATAGCGCGGCGCCCCCGCATCAATTGCGGTTCGGGTTGTTCGGCCGGCGGTCGTAGCGGTTAGGCACGCCGTCGCCATCACGATCCCATTCGCCGCGGCGGTATTCCCAGCGTCCGTCGCGTTCGCGCCATTCCGGCGGACGGTAGGCGTAGCCCGGGCGGGCGCGCACATACATGCCCCGCACCCACACGTGGCGCCCACCACGCCATTCGTAGTGCCCCGGCGCC
>Ga0209282_1000349_pt1 | contig 22744 bp, 13 predicted proteins | sample Mtrugardesep15_FD_187529 | JGI IMG/M metagenome (GOLD analysis project Ga0209282, IMG submission 187529) | Root nodule microbial communities of legume samples collected from California, USA - M. trunc garden sep15 (SPAdes) (version 2) | ecosystem: Host-associated > Plants > Roots > Nodule...
CTTTGTAGGATTATATTGATTTTGTGAGATTTTAAAAGACTTATTATAAAAGACTTTTTAGACTCAAGATTTATGCCAAAGGATTTATAACATAGACCTTTAAGATTTCAATGGATTTTATTGGATTTATAACTCAAACTTTTAGGATTTCAAACGATTCACTGGCATAAGTAACCTCTTTATTTATAGGTGCAACAACTCAATAGTTTTATCCATGATTCAAGCTACATAACTATCTTTGTCTTTCTCCTTTCTTCTATTGTGAATCCCCCATTTGATAATATTTATAAGGAACTACTTATTTCACAACATCAATATTGATATTCCCTACTTAATCAATATAAGCAAATAAAATAAATGAAAAAATAACAACAAATCGTAGAGGAAAAAACAATGGATTGTTTCCCAAAAATAAATGTTTGTTGTAAAAATTAAACAAATCCAACAAAAGAAAAAGTAGCAAATCCTACGAAAAAACAACAAATTGGACAAAAATGAATTATCGATCAAAAAAAACAAGAATTCAGAAAGAAAAAAGAAGCAAAAGAGAAGAAATCATACCAAAAGAAGAAAAACAAGAAATCATAAATAATCATAGACTTTTGAAGAATTTGACAGAGAATAAGAAGAAGAAAACATGGCATGAACAAATGACGGCAGACAAGGGTTTGAAAGAGAATAACAAAATCTCAAGGGTTTGTGTGATATTGTTGGATGAGAGTAGTATTTATATTTTTCACTAAAAAGTCTCACAAAATCCACTACATTCAAGAATCCATGATTGTCTTAATTGAATACCACAAGATTTGTTTATATTTTATAAAAGTCTTGATTGAATACCACTAAATTTTTTTATTATAAAAAAGTATTTTAAAATCCTTTGTAATCTCAATCCAATACAACCCCTAAGTATAGTTATAGTAGTAGTGCATAACTAAAATACCAAAATATTTTCTTTAAATATTCTTAAGAAAATGGACCATAAATATAATGATTTACCATGATTTTAATTGGTTTTTACATGCAATCAAATTAATGCAAATTCAAATATCATCTTTGCACAAGGGACTAAGAGGTCATCATTCATATGAGACATACGACGATTTTGTAAAACTCTTTGTATTTGAAGACTCATACGGTGATATGAAAAACTACTTTACCTCACCATTATACTTTTTATGATAAACCTTATGGAAGGTTATTTGACAGTTGCGTTCTCATCGATCACATTGGTAACTATCCGTTCTCAAGCCAACAAACAACTTCAATACTGAGAATATGTACTATTAATTTTTATTTCACCACGTAGAAAAAGTTAAGGGAGAAAGAATAAGTTATGTTAAGTAACAAATATTTTCAAATAAAAATAAGACGATCAAATCAAACGATAAATTATATTAAGAATGAATCTTATATAGTCTATAAAAAATGGTACACGTCCACGCCTTTGAACCATTTTAGAGCGGTCCATATTAGACACACCTGTTTAATTCATTAAAATTAACAAAATTTTTAAAAAAATTCATAAAATTTAAAATTTATTGATCATTAGTTCTTTTGAATCGGTCGACTTTGAGGAAAACCCGTTAAAGAGACCTAAAAATCAAACAACAGAAGAGATCGCCAGCTAAACCAAACAAATGAAATAATTAGGTTGAGGCAAGTAATTATACCTTTAAAGGAAATGTTGATTGTTTCCTCTTCTTATCTTTGATGATACGAGGCTTTCATACTTGTTGCAGAGCCAAAACTGGGTCAAAACATATTGGGACTTAACAATGACGTGACAAAGCCACGATCCTGCTCTCGACGTCAATAAACACTTCAAGGAATCAGGGAGAGGACACAATCTTTAGTGGAGTTGCGCACAAACAGACCTTGTCAACAGATCTTGTCGGGGAGAGGAGATTGATGTCGAATGTGAGGCGTAACGATCCAATTAACAAGATATCACGCAACACCAGCGGAAATTAGTTGAATGGAGGTTAAGTAATGTAGGCTATGTTCTTTGGGTGATAGACAGTAAACACACTATAAATATTTTGTTCATACATTATAATTTACTCATCCAATCGATTAAACCAACTTATTTTCACAATTTTATCCTTTTACATTTCTTCCTTTATTTATGCATTTGTTGGAGTAGCTTAAGCTCAAAAACAACTGTACCTTTCTTAAAAGAAAAAAAATTGAATTCATCTCTCTGCCGGAGAAGTTAGGGGAACCCACAACTGTTTTTTTAGAAGTTAAATTAGTCTACCCAAATTAGCATTAGGATAGTCAAAAACTTGAGGAGAAGCACACAACTAGGGGTGGGAATAGGCTAGGCCGACCTAGGCTTTGCAAGGCCTGAGCCTGGCCTGCCAATTTTTTTAAAGGTCTGAGCTTGTCATAGGCTTACTTTTTAAGTCTGAGTCTGACCTTCTGAAAGTCTGATACAGCCTACTACCTTGTTTAAAAGCCTATTTCATATGAAAATCCTTAAATAAGCAATCTGATATAAGTTTGAATAGACTAGCGAACTAATATATCAATTAGATTAAACTCTCATTTGATAATCAACATGAGTTTTTAGCGAATTTGACTATATATTGTATCATATTTCAATTCTAGTTTATAATAATCCATTTAAATATGCAAAAAATTAATGTATACTAATAAGCTCAAATTACTGAAAAAGTTAACAAAATTTTATTTTAATTCAAAGTACAAAATATAATAAATAATATTATTCATATTTACTTAAATAGGCCGGCCTAATAGGTCTAAAAGGCTTTTTGAATAGCCTATGGCCTGACCTTTTAAGCTAAATAGGTTTATAAAAAAGTCTAGGTCTTCTCTATTTAAGAAAAAAAACCTGACCTAAGTTGACCTGTGATAGGCTAGGTCGTAGGCCCCTGTAGGCCAGTTTAACCTATTTCCATCCCTACACACATCTAACCCAAGTGAGACAAAATTCCTCTCTCAATTGCTTGAAATAACGACATTAACAATTGAGAAAACTTATCTGACATCAGCTAACTAATTCAGCCCACAAATATTTTGGTAAATTTTAAAATATTAAATAAGGTATAAGGATAATTGATGTTCTTCACAAGCGCTTATTGATCTTTTTTTTCTTCATATGGTCTTAGATCATTTCATCATTCCTTATTCATAATTTCACATGTACCAATAAATAGGACATTTGTACTTTTGAATAAACCAATAAATAGGACATATAAAATGATTTATTTTACATTAAAGAGATGGGTCAGTCAATATTTATTCAACACATACATTTCACAATAGAAATTACTTAATCATTTACCCATTTCTGGTCAACTCTGTGATCTTTCTACAGGATAGGAGAGAATGATACACTTTCACATCACCAATTTTTTTATGATCATATCAATGGCGAAGCAACTCATAATCACGCATCTCCCTTTGCTTATTCTCCTTTTCACTTTATCAGGTATTAACTCATTCATAGCCAACATCACAATAATACAATTAAACGTCTTTGGTTTATTCATTTTTATTATTTCGAAATTATGTGACATAAATTAATGCAAATGTTACAGAAGTAGTCGAAGGGACTAAGAAATCATATGGTGTATACGACAACAGCAACTCTGTAAAATTGTTTGTATTTGGAGACTCCTACGCTGACACAGGCAATTTTGTGGACTCACCATCGTTCAAGCCACCTTATGGAATCACATTTCCTGGTAAACCTGTTGGAAGATTCAGTGATGGTCGTGTTCTTACCGATTACATTGGTAACTATCTTCTATCATACTGTTAGATTTTTCCGATTTGTAGCATGGTAGTTAGCATGCATAAATTAATTTTGTTCTTATATTCTGCAATTCTGATGAGTTCTAGGGTTTGCCAAATAACTATATTAGGTGTATCAAAAAACAAAAAACTACATTTGGTCTCATTTTTTTTATTTTTAGGTTTCATTTATTTTTATTTGAGTTTAATGGGCACACCCACGATATAAAACAATTTTAAGCTTTATCCCAAAGCTTAGTTCATAGTAGGGATATTACATATTATATGCAGGGGTTGGGGTTTGAACCCCGAATACCCACTTATCTATATTTAAAATACATGAGGTTTAACCCGTAAACTACTTGACTAAAAAAAAGTTTTAAGCTCTCATCCAATAAGTAGTTATCAATGTGCCATGTTATAAAACTATTTTCAAAATATCTATGTGATTAGATGTAATATAACATATATATTCATGGGATGTTGGTGTAAAACTATTTTATAATAACGGTGCATCTTCTATTTTCTATTTTTATTTTACTAGTAAATGAATACATATTGTGATTGATCTATAATTAACTTAACTCGAGTTCGAGGAAAAAAGTTTGTGATGCCCCATTTCAAAGCAGAGTAAATCGTTGGACTAAAAGAAAAACTTTGGAAAATATTTACATTTATCTTCGTCTAAAGATGTTAGAGCAACAACCAATAATAGAATAATAAAAAGAAACGAAAAACGCAAGACAATGAGACACCTTCCTTGTTTATGCAGTTCAAACAATGATGTCTACTTTTGTGACTATAGGGTACCTATAATTTCACAAATATCTTTTATAAAATTAAGGTTTACAATATACTGCAGTTCAAATTACAAAAACAAACCATGAATTATACCCTCACCTCTCTTTTAAATTTGTGACTTTACATGAGTCATGTTCAACAAAAGACAATCAGCTTCCTAAATTAGAACTTTTGGATTCAAGATCTGTCTTTTTTATCATATATTAGATCAAACCCTTGAAGTTTAATTTGAATTTTTTTGGTATAAGTCAAACTTTTTTTTTACAATTAGTATAAATCAAACTTAAAAGCATATATTAATTTATTTAAAGATTTTTCTTAATTTTTTTTGAATATTTTTTTATAGAAAGATTTCCCTTACTACTCATACTTATATGTGGATTCAATTATTAAGCATGACAGGGTAGAAAAATTATTAAAACATTCCACCATATATTAATATATAGTTTTTTTATACCTTTTTTAGAGAAAAATATTGTTAATTTTTCCTAAAAATGATTCAATTCGAATAAAGTAGATGATAAAATAAGAAAATAAAAAAATTAGATTAAATAATATATTTCTTGTAAAACGATCTTGTTAGATCTACAAACACCATAACATAGGACCAACATTACATTGGACCGAGTGTAACTAGACTCGAATAACATAATGTCTCAAATTTTAGTACCATCACACCAATATGGTTTAAAGCTCTAAAATTGACTTCAAAACTAGTTTGTACTGTTTTTGCCTTTTGTTTTGATTTATGATTCATTCATTTAACCTCATTTTTCTCTTACTCATGTATGTATGTGTTATTACATGCAGCTTCCTTTCTGAAAATTGAAACCCCTACACCATATGCATTGATAAATTCCTCAACTCTACAATATGGAATCAACTTTGCTTATGGAGGAACAGGTATTTTCCAAACATTGAAAGATGGACCAAACATGACTGTCCAAATTGACTCATTTGAGAAGTTAATCCAACAAAATGTCTATACGAAACAAGACCTTGAATCCTCTGTTGCCCTTGTCACCTCTTCTGGCAACGATTACAATGCTTTTATAGTAAACAATAAAAGCATTACAGTGAGTAGTTAACATAATTTTGCTTCACATTTATACAAATTATACTTATACTAAGCCATGGACTTTTCTTATTGCTAATTAATTTTCTCTAGTAATATATTTTTGTTTTTGATTTTGGTAGGAGATAAAATCCTTCACTACAACCCTTATCAATCAACTATCCATAAATATTCAACGCATCTACAATTTAGGAATAAATAAAGTAGCAATTGGGTTATTGGAACCAATTGGATGTTTACCTCGGAAACGCTGTAACTTTTCATCTTAGTTGCGTTGGTCTTTTGAATTTGGCCACGGAAAATCACAACAATGTACTACTCCAAACTGTGCTACAACTTAACCAACAAGCTGGAAAACCTGTTTATGTGACATTAGACATCTACAACGCTTTCCTCTCTACAATTAAAATTATGCAGAAAAAGCGCGATGGTAAGTTCTTTTGAACATTTTTCTAATACGCACGATATATACAATTATTTAGAGACAATCGTCAGATCACTAATAACGTTTATAATTATTAATAAAGTTTCATATATGATTGATTGTGATTTGATAACAATGTAAGTGATGACTTATTTTTTCTCCGGTTTACAGAAAACTCAACACTGATGAATCCATTGAAAGCGTGTTGTGAGGGAGAGGGTTTGAAAAATAATTGTGGAAGTGTGGATGATAATGGAGAAAAGAAATATAGTGTATGTGAGAAACCAGAGCTTTCATTCTTTTGGGACGGTGTACATCCTTCCCAAAATGGTTGGCAAGCTGTCTATACTTTGTTGCAGTCTTCTCTCGGTCAACTTAATCATGGATGAAAACTTTTGATAGTTATGTAGATTTGTATTCCTCATGCTAATGTTATGCATCTTATTGAAAAACGTAATAATTATTTTCCAATCACATATTCTCTCGTCTCTCTCTTATCATATTTGTATTCTTCATGTTTGGGATGTTTGCCTCTTATTGTGGTTTTAGTTAGGGATGTTTAAAATCGAATCGAACTAACATAAATCAAAAATCATAAACATCGTACTTGGTTCAAATATGTTTTAGTTATTTTATTACATAACCCCACGGTTATGTTGGATTTGCAGTTTTTATTTTATCAACGGAACTAAACCAAACAAATCCAAATATCAACATAAAAAAAATTTAATTAAACCTATGCCACATAGTTCAATGCTCAAAGAAACTCGAAGAAAACTTTTATAGAATGATATTTTTTTTTTCTTGTTAAGTTTCTTTTTTGTATCAACTAAATTTTAAAAATGTATTTATGTAGTACTTGATCTTTTAAAGAATGATAAACTATTGTTTAAAAAAAAAACAGAGAATGATAAATTATATATTTTTTTTAACGGCATATATATTATAACGATTCCCCGCACAAGTCATATTAGGAGCCAAACAACGGACGATAAAGTCTTAATCTTTTACATTTTTTATTGAATAAAATTTTCTTTTGTCCATGTTTTTAATTTGTATGTTGTTGAAAACATTGTTTGATGAAAATGAAATTGTAATATCAAATGAAATTTAAAACATTACTAAAAATAAGTTGTGTTTTAGTGTTTTAACTTGAATTTAATTTGTTGCAAACAAAAAAATTGTTTGTGAAAAACCGCATCAACCCAAACTGCATTAGTTTGGTTTGTTTTTCTTTTAACAAGTCAACCAAACTTAAAGAAATCGTGTGTTTTTTTATCTTGTAGTTCGAATGACTTTTAACCTAAAAACGAACTAAACTGCTCCGCGAATCCCAATACTTTTAGCACCTAAGACTTGTTCAAAAAAAAAGTTTTAGCACCTAAGATTTTAGTTTCTCTTGTTTTTTCATTTTCTTTTTTTTATCATTGATAACAAATATGTTTTTCTTTTCAAACAATCCAATTCATTTGAATTCTACACTCAACTAATGAAGAGACGAATCTTGATAAAATTCACTAGAATGAAATTGAACAAATTTTGTTGGATATAAATTGAATTGAATTCTAAGTCTTTAAAATTTGTTGTCAAGATTACCTCATTTTTTCTGAAGAAAAACATGTTTGTACTGGGGAGGTGTTTTCTGGAGTTGGAATCAGACCTTCATTATATATGGAAGGTTACGCAAGACAAATAATCAAAAATTTCCCCACAAATTTTTATTTTCTTGATTATTAGACATTTAATTTAGATCCTTATCCTTACTTAAAATAATGGCTTGCCCACTTAATGGAAACACACACATAGAAGATGTTTTTCTCTCTAAATTTTATAAAGAATTAAATATTTCACAACGGTATGGAAATACATTTTTGCATGATTAACAGGTTACGTACATACATCCAGATGAAATGAAAGGTTCCATTAACCTATCGACCGTTTATCCAATCTTTCATCTATAATCTTCATACATGTGTAATGGAGAGAGTAAATAAATCTTATCTTTATTTAATTTCAATTTAGCCTATCAACAGTTTATCCAACCGTTCATCTAATCGTTTGTACCTTAAATGCACATATATTCATTCACGTGTATCCTTAAAGTAGTAATAATAATCAATTAGACGCATTGTTTTTTCAATATTGAACTATCAATTTATATATATTTCCAATTAAAAGTGCAATTTTAGTGCATCATCATGTCAACGCTTATGATGCATATTTCCTACCCACTTAATCAAGTGTAACGTATACGTTATCATTGACTATACATACGGTGATACGGACATGACCATTTTAGAGCAGTATTTATACTTATTCTACATGCATGTGAAACACCAATACATGCACCAATACTATACTATACACTTAGTAATCATCATTCATCAATGGCGAAGCAAACTCGTCTAATCACCAAGTTTTCCTCTTTCCTTCTTTTCCTCTTCACGATAATTATAACTGCAGGTACGCTTATATGCGTACATTCTGAGCTGATATAATATTATTACGGTAATAAAAAATGGATTGAGTTTGTATACATGGACAACGTAAACCTTTTTTTTTTCCTTCACACATACATCCAATCAAATGACGCTACTATGTTCGTTAAAAACGGAAATATTTATTTGACGTATAGATTGATTGGATATATGTGTAGAAAAGTGTTTACATTGTTAGAGTATATATAAATTAATTTTTATATAAAATAATCAAATTAGGGGTTCATTTGTTTTTTTTTTACAAAAGTGATTTTAATATCTTTTAATTGAGTAATAATTTGACCGAGTCTTTTTTAATATACATAATTTATAGATTATTTTTTTCGAAATTTCTAAGAAAATTACAAACTATTTTGTGTTTGTTTAAATTTAATAAAAATATTGTGTGTTTCTCTTTCTTCTAATAAAAATAAATTTCTTCAAAAGGTAATCAAAATAGTTTTTTCATTTTCAACAAAAAAAAAATCATATTATAAGAAAATAATTAAAATAAATTACACAAAAACATAATTAAAACATCAAAAATAATTTCTTTAAATAATCTTAAATAAATGGACCATAAATATAATGAGTCTACTTTGTTTATAATTTACATGCAATCAAATTAATGCAAATTCAAATAACGTCTTTGCAGAAGGGACATCATATGGAACATACGACAATCATGTAAAATTATTTGTATTTGGAGACTCATACGTTGATACAGGAAATTACTTTACCTCACCATCATATAAGCCTCCTTATGGAATCACTTTTCCTGGTAAACCTTCTGGAAGGTTCTCCGACGGTCATGTCCTCACTGATTTCGTTGGTAACTATTCACTCTCACCAATGCTTTTAAAGTATAAATAATATTTATTATACAATTATATATACTCATTTTGTTATAAATTTTTGTGTATATATATAACATGATTCTATAAGTTGTTGAATTTGTCAAATGGTTAATTAAATAAATTTAAATATAAGTTCTTAATTTGATTTATTGTGCAATTACTATATATGCAGCTTCCTTTCTGAATATAAAATCCCCTAGACCATATTCATTGAAGAATTCCTCAGAACTACAATATGGCTTAAACTTTGCCTATGGAGGGACCGGTGTTTTCCATACTTTGATTGATGGACCAAACATGACTATCCAAATCGACACATTTGAGAAGTTAATCCAACAAAATGTGTATACCAAATCCGACCTTCAATCCTCAATTGCCCTAGTCAGCGCTGCTGGTAACGACTATCTTAATTTTTTTGCTAAAAACGGGAAGAGCACCAAGGTAATTAAGTAATTAGACTAATTAAATATGTCTATCGAACTCAATTTGAGAAGTACAATTGAATTTAGTTTGTAAAATAAAGAAAACAATGATCCTATATTGTCAATATATACTTTCATTTCTCTATACATTTTGTAGGGTGTGTCGATGTTCACTGCATCACTTGTGAAGCAATTGTCGTTAAATCTTAGACGCATTCAAAGCTTGGGAATAAATAAAATAGCAATTGTATTATTAGAGCCTATAGGGTGTTTGCCTATAGCAACTGAGAATATTTCGTATGAGAAGTGCAATGGGACTTTGAACACGGTCGCCATGAAGCACAATCACTTGTTGCTCCAAGCTGTGGAAGATCTCAACAAGGAAATTGGACAATCAGTTTTCGTGACACTAGACCTCTTCACCTCTTTCCTCTCCACAATTGCATCAATGCAGAAAAACCATGATGGTAATTATATAGCGTTAGTTGATTTTGTCAAGCAAAACCCTAGCTCTTTATTCTTATAAGGAATATATAAGGCTTATATAGTCAATGAAAAGAACAACGAATTAACGAACTTAACTAACTAGTATAACTAACTTTTAAACCTAATATTTTTCTCCATTATGCAGCAAACTTAACATTGATGAATCCGTTGCAACCATGTTGTGTGGGAGTGAGTTCAAGTTATTTTTGTGGAAGTGTCGATGAGAAAGGAGCAAAGAAATATAGTTTATGTGATAAACCAGAGCGTTCATTCTATTGGAACAATTTCCATCCTTCTCAAAATGGTTGGCATGCAATTTACAAGAGGATTCAACCTTCTCTCCGCCAATTTGAAGATAAAATCATCTGATTCTTACAAAATATTATATTGTTTTAGTGTGGGCAAATTACCCATTAAAGAAAAACGTTAGCAATACACACTGTTTAACAGGCTCTTTCTTATTAGTTAAAATTCATTTAGATAAATTTTATCTAATAAAAGAGTAAGCTAAAAAATATGTATTGAAATGTTTGTTAACACTCATTTCGAATAAAATATCATTATAAATAAAATTCATTTAGATATTCTCGTGTAATTTTATATTTTCATTGTTGTTATGTCTCTATTCATGACTAGCTCATTTATGAGTTCTAATTAATGCAGTTTAAACCTATGTTTATTCTGTAATTTTTGCGTGTAATTATTTTCTTTTTCTGGCCAATATTTGAATTGAACTAAAGAGATAATTCACCACTGACCTTAGGTTTCATCACTGGAACTAAAATTATTGTTCACTAGATAATTGCTTTTGGGATATTTGATTATCTGGTTGTGACTCATAATTTAGAGTGCGTTCAATCGTTTTATAATTAGTTTTACCTAAGGGATTATAGTTATGTCTTAGATAAATGGGACCATGAACCAATGGATTGGTCTTGGTCTATTATGTTAAATAACTAGATCCCCCACCCGTGCTGCCGCACGGGTCATTAATAGTATTCAAAAAATATAAAGCGGAGCGTAACATATAAGAATAGTTCTGAGGTTGAATTAAGTTAAAAAACAGTAAATAAGTTCCAAAGTATTCATTTCACTTGTATAGTACGCTTAAGCATAAAAAATCCACAAGTAATTGTTGCAACAAAGTAAGTTACAAAAATAAGCTTCATAGCTATAAAAATACACTTGAATGTTCAAACATTTTGGAATACTTCCCTGTATACAACGTTGGTTGTATTATCTATGCAATCACCATTTTCATCAGTTATAAGAATTTTCAACCCCTTCCTTGATGTCACCCTAGAAATTGCGACATATAGTTGGCCATGAGAGAAGACCGATTGTGGTAGGTAGATGCCAACATTTTTTAATGATTGACCTTGACTTTTGTTAATAGTCATAGCAAAACAAACCATAATAGGGAACTGCCTACGTTGAAACTTGAAAGGAATTCTGGTGTCTGAAGGTTGCAATGATAGCCTTGGCACATACACTTTGTCACCGATGTTGCTTCCTGATATCACCCTTCCTTCTAAAACATATCTCCCCAATCTTGTTATTATTAAGCGTGTACCGTTGCAGAGGCCAGCATTTATATCTAAGTTCCTTAGCAGCATAACAGGTACTCCGACCTTCAGTGTGATTTTGTGGTTTGGAAGGCCAGATGCATTAATAGTGTTCAAAAACTCTGGCGTGTGGATATCATCAGGCCTATTTGCAACAGTACTGTTGGGGCAAGGTGAATCACAACTCAAATATATCCTCTCTTCTCCAGGGATCAATGACATAACGTAATTGTTAATTTCATCAACAATCAGGTTTTTTGGCGTTAAAATAGCTCTATCTCTAAAAAAATCATGATCATTCATATTATGTAGGATGGAAGGATAAATGCAATCTACAATAGATGCAATATGATCGCCAGAACTATGAATTAGCAAATCGTCGGGTATTTTCACATTAATTGCATCATCGGATATATCCCCTACGACCCCATCACCAATACCCAAAACCCACTCGGCAAATTCCCTTAATTCATCAACATCATTGCTACAACAACCATGTAAAAGTCTCATGTTGGTAGTTAGAGTTAATACCTCACAGTAACGCCATAGTCGCGATGAATTCAGGCTTGCGTTGACTATGTCTTGTCTTGTACCTTTGGGAATGACCGGAAGGATTTGTCGGAAATCACCACCAAGAACAACAACCTTGCCTCCAAATGGAATATCCATCCTACCATTATTTTGTTCTTTGCATACATCCCTTAAACTACGATCAACAGCTTCAAAGCAATGTTTGTGCATCATCGGTGCTTCATCCCATATTATAAGTTTTGTCCGCAAAATCAATTGTCCCAATGGGCTCTGTGGGTCCTCGGTTGTTATTGTTAGAACCTCTATTGCCAAATATGGACAAAGAGGAGATTTAAACAATCATAATCATCTTTAATCATCTGTTTTAAATCAAGTTTAATTTTAAGCTTCAAAACCAAACTTCTAAGTCAAAAGAAAAAACCTTTTAATTTTCACTCAAGTAACTTCCTAATCGTCAAGTTAAGTTATTGATCACAATCTTTGTGGATACAAATGTTTATTACACGACGACAATTTGAGATTATAAGACTTATTACTTAAACTTATTTTCAAATTGGATGAATGTGTATATGTGGTGGGGTGGTATCCAAAAGAAACTAAAAGATAATGGGCACCTTATAGGACAAAAGAAATATTTCAATCTCAAAAGTTGTATTGTCGCTAGAAATTGAAATATTTCTTTTAAGAATATGTCTCTATTGTGGTTAATGGGCATCACCAGACAAGAATAAATCATAGTTAGGCTGGGATGTTATCTCATCACAATCATCTGCGGTGTCTCAAAGGAACAAATTATTAAAAATTAACGAGAGAAAAAAAGTAGTGGGGGATCAAGCCAAAACCAAAGGGAACTAATATTACATATATTTTTCTCATTAAAAACCTTAACAGAAAAAGTCAGTGAGACAAAACTTTGGTAAAGGAATAGTCCAGTGTATACAAATACAGTTAAATTAAAAATCCACATAAACTTAAATAAAATTTTAAAGAAAACTATCAAAGTGCAAACATTATGACCTCCTCTGGTTTCAATATCGCAATTATGGTTGTTTCATTCGTAGTGACAAAAGCCATCAACACACTTTGGTTTCAAGGGTTTTACCACATTTGGACAATTTTCGTCAGAAACACAAGGAATTGTAGCTGCATTTTTAAATTAGAAAAAAAATTGTTACGAAGATATGATAAAATATTATGTATAAGACAAAATTAGAGAAATTGATAATGGTGCGAAAAAATGGTATACATTTCGTCAATTCCAACAGAGCAGCTTCAACATAAAATAGAAAAAGAAATATGATCAAAACATAAACAAACATGAGAAACTGAGCCATATTTTTTCTCTTCTTTGCATGTACTAAAGATAATTTTCTTTTATTGTTTTATACTAAATATGTAATGCTCTGTTAACTTCAATTAAATAGTTTTTCTGCCCTTAGGAGTTGCAAGAAGCCATTTATAAAATATTAATTAGTTTTAAATATCTCTAAACATCTGTTTGCGTGTATCCCTTCACCTCATTCAAGATATAGTGTTTTTATGTTCTTTAAAATACTTGATTAGATTCAACCTCAATTATTAGCCAAAAAGGTTACTTGATGACTATCCATGGTTAAAAAACAAAAATCTAATTAGTAATTTTTTTTTAATAATGGAGTTATCAAAATAATTTAGAATCATGTATAAAGACATAAATAATATGATGAACAAAATTAACAAAAATTCCATATCATTAATAAATAATAATAATAATAATAATAATAATAATAATATTAATAACAACAACAACAACAACAACAACAACAATAATAATAATAATAATAATAATAATATAGATTGTACATATCTAATGCAATTAAAATTTATCATAATGAAATAAGAAATATGCAACATTCTAGATAACTTTAAGTATTTGCGAGTATCCTATCAAAATATCACGAGACTTTTCTTAATGTTTTATCTTCACTCACAAACATTCTAGGAAACTTCTGAGCATGCCATTAATCTCAAAATTTATCTATAAGTTCTCATCAAATAGACAAACATATTCCCTTTTATATTAACATCATTAAATTTCCTTTTAATTTTTAGAGAATTTCTTCTTAACATTAAATAGATATTCTTGAATTACAAGTGGGAAGACAAAAAGTAATGGAAAAAGACAACTCTCCATTATTGAAATCACCATTAATAGTCAATTTAATGATGTCATTAACAAAATTCAAATAGAGAGTATTGGTATGAATTAAAAGAAAATTTTTGCTCTGGTAGTGATATGATTGGGAAGTATATTAGCAGTGTTGTGCCATAATCATTGATCATTCTCTTCCTGAAACTCCAAATAAAAAAATAGTGTCATTTTTTTATCTATAATTTAGACAAAATTATGCTGGTGTATGCTTATTTAATAAGCTAAATTAAATTTTTGATCCATTAAGTATGATTCATTTCATTCAGGTCTCTTAAGTTACAAACGTTATATCATTTGACCCTTTAAATTTGTTCGTTTCATTTGGTTCCTATAAGTTATAAATGTTGAACACTCTGATCTTAAGTTATAAATATTAAGACATTTAGGTCCATTTTTCTATTGTCACTGTATTATTTGTTTGGTAATTATTTTACCATATGAATATGACAAATCAAGAGTATCAACCACTGCATTTAGTCATGTTTTGCCAATGCAATCAAATTTAACCTATTATCATTCAAAAATCTACTTAAAAAAATAATAATATTTGCCATCATTGATAACTTTTGTTTGAACTCGGTTATGCTTCAAATACCAAAATTTGTTCCGCAAGTTCACAAATTTTCCTTCTTTAAATTACTTTTAGTTCTCTGATACTCCTTTACAATCTTTTCTCCTTTTATATTATTTTCTCGCTCTCGTATTCCTTACTACTCATTTGGATTTGGTTGATGATATTAGTGGATTGATTATCAATGGTGGATTCAACAATGGAGGCTTGTCTTTTGTCATTTCGTTTTGTCATCCCCCTAGTTATTCAAGAATCCCAGTTAAATGTTAATGGAAAATTCTCTCAAAAAAATCAATGGAAAATTCTCTCAATTAAAGCTTATCCCTTGAAAAAACATATTCGGATTTGAGGATGAAGATTGAAACAACAATGGAAAAGATTAAATCAAAGACTAAATAGAATAAAAATTTATATGAGTTTAATTGAGGTATTTTGCTTTGAGTTTTGCATATTTGAATTTGTATATTTGAATTTGCATATTTGAGTTTTGCTTTTCCATGATATGAGTTTAATTGTATATTTTTGAATGTGGACCAACTCAATTATGAATTTTGATTAAAAAAAATCAATTATAAATTTGGATTCTTAACAAAAAACAAAAATTGATTAAAAAAGCTAAATTATAAATTAGTTAAGATTTTGTTGACTCAATTAACATAATAAAATGCCTATGATAATTATCTCAACAGGTAAGAAGTTGATTCATCTATAAAGTCGTTGATTCATCTATAATGTCGTTCGTCTGTTTTAACCGTGAAGAGCTTCGTAAACCCAACTCATATGAACTTATTTTTAATAGACAAAATTAACATAATATTAATGGGAAATGCTAACAAGTGTCTTTGGGGTACTTGAAAGTTGTGTATTCAACACATTGAAATATTAAAAAGTAATTCTTTTAACATAAAATTTATCAACTATTTTCTTTTTTAAATCCTGCGGGACACTAGTTAGCGAAACCCAATATTAATTAGAGACAAGATTCAATTTCAAATTCTTTTGCCATTTTTTTTAAGCAATTCTTTTGCCATTTAAAAATACAAATTATTTTGATTCAGTAATTCATTTAAAAATGTCGAGATACTTCACAGTACATTCGGTCATCTAATCTCTCCTTTCCTTTTCCATCATCAATCAAACCGTTTAATTCATTCGGTCATCTAATCGTTTGTCCCTTATATTAAATGCACATGGTGATGTGTATCCTTCAAGTAGTAATAATATTTTATTAGACCCATCTCTTCAAGAACATCCGATAAAATTAAAATGATACTGAAATGATTAGTATGGTCCAAAAAATTTTGACCAAAACAAAAATTTATTCCATTAGACGCGTTATTTTTTCATATATTTATTTTTTATGATAAAAACAAAATGATATTCATTTTCCATAAAAAATAATATTCATTCATTTAAATTCATAAAAAAAAATTTATAAATTGATAGAGTACATCACATACGATAATATTTTTTTAAGGAATACGATAATATATTTAACATCGTTAAAAATGTAAATGATGAATCTACGAAAAAACACATATCATCTAAGTTAATAGCATACAACGGCAGAATGCCCATGTATAATATGATAAAATCTAAGTCACTAAAAATCAAACAATGCAGTACAAAATAACGAGCAACACAACGCCGTATTCAGACAATAAAATCACGAAAAAACACAAAAGAATAAATTTGATATAAATAAAAACCACATATTTAAATTGAAAGAAAATGAAAAAATTGCAAAGGGGTGATTATAAGTCAAAAATCGACTTAAATCACCCTTCTTCAAAGAGTGAAGGACAAAACTTTCATATTGAATGATCCTTTTATATTGAGTAGTATTTATACTTATCGTACATACATGTGATTGCTCAGCTACATGTACTATACTACACTTACTAATCACAATTCATCAATGGCGAAGCAAACTCCAAGAATCAACAAGTTTGTCTCTTTGTTTCTTCTCCTCTTCATGATAATTAATATAACTGCAGGTACACTTATAATTATTACAAAAAAAATAAAATAAAAATAATCAAAAGTTCTGTTTATTATAGATTAAAATAAAAATAATTTTAGTATGAATATTTTTTTTACTTATTTTTTTACGTGTGTTTTTTTATAAGATAATTTAGAAATCTCTGCAAATAGCTTAATTTATTTTGTTTGTTTAAATTTATAAAAAGCTATTTTGTAGTTCTATTTTTTCTATTAAAAATGATTTTTTTGGAAAGCTAATCAAAATAACTTTTTATTTTCAATATAAAACCATGAAGGATGTAACACACACACTTTTTAGGAATTCAAATCAATTTTTTTATAATCTTAAACGAAAAGCTCTTAAATATAATGGCTCAACATGGTTTTTACATGCAATCAAATTAATGAAAGTTCAAAAGATGAATTTGCAGAAGGAACAAAGAAACCATTGTACGAGGTATACGACAACAACTCTGAAACTATTTGTATTTGGAGACTCATATGTTGATACAGGAAATTACTTGAACTCGCCATCGTATAAACCTCCTTATGGAATGACTTTTCCTGGCAAACCTTCAGGAAGGTTCTCTGACGGTCGTATCCTCACCGATTATGTTGGTAAATTTCCCATCTCTCTAGCTTGATCTCAAGCTGAAAAACACTTGACAAGAGAGTATATATGTATTGTTATAAATTTTGATTTCAACACAAAGTTGAGGGAGAAAGAATAAATTATGTAAAATAACAAACATTTTGAAATAAAAATAAGATGATGAAATCAAAAGATTAATCGGATTAAGAGGGAATCTTAAATTTAGTCTATGAAATTATATATATGTGTTGGATGATTTAGTCACCAAAATTTAAGAAATTTTAAAACAACTCATAAATTTTGTGTGTGTGTGTGTGAAAACCTATTTTGTTAGAAATTGTGTTTCTAAAAATTATAAATTTTGTGTATGACATGATTCTATAAATTGTTGAATTTATCAAATTGCTGAATCCTTTAACAAGATATCGGTTCTTGTTTGATTTATTGTGCAATATCAACACAGCTTCCTTTCTGAAAATCAAATTTCCTGCACCATATTCGTTGAAAAGTTCATGGAAGCTACAATATGGTATAAACTTTGCCTATGGAGGAGCTGGTGTTTTCGATACTTTGATTGATGGACCAAACATGACTATTCAAATCGACTTATTTGAGAAGTTAATACAACAAAATGTGTATACCAAATCCGACCTTGAATCCTCAGTAGCCCTCATCAGCGCTGCTGGTAACGACTATCTTAAATTTTTTGTTACAAACGGGGGTAGCACTAAGGTATGAGTGCTTAGTCTAATTATTTTTCTTTTGAACTGATTGAATGTTGACAATATTACTTTCATTTCTCTATACATGCATGGTGCAGGATGTACCAGGGTTCACTCCATCACTTGTGAATCAATTGTCATCAAATATTAGACGCATTCAAAGCTTGGGAATAAATAAAATAGCAATTGGATTATTAGAACCTATAGGGTGTTTGCCTATGGTAACCGAGACTGAGACACCTTCATATGAGAAATGCAATGACACTTTCAACATGATTGCCATGAATCACAATCACTTGTTGCTCCAAGCTGTGGAAGAACTCAACAAGGAAATGGGAAAATCCGTTTTCGTGACACTAGACCTCTACACCTCTTTCCTATCCATAATTGCATCAATGCAGAAAAACCCTAATGGTATTTATATAGCATTAGTTGATTTTTTCAAGGAAACCTAGCTCTTATTAACATCAATGTTTTTTTTTTACTCAATTACATTAATGGTACATGATTAACTAGTATAACTAACGTTTAGGGCTAATATTTTTCTCCATTATGCAGTGACGAATCCGTTGCAACCATGTTGTGTGGGAGGTATGTTTGTATGTGATAAACCAGAGCTTTCATTCTTTTGGGACAGTGTACATCCTTCTCAAAATGGTTGGTTTGCAATTTACCAGATGGTGCAATCTTCGCTATCCCAATTTGAAGAGAAAATTCGCTGATCCATAAGAAAAATTGTATTATTTTATTGTGTTCTCAATTTTCTAAAACCTTCAATTACTATCCAATCATGGAATAAATAACAATGCTAGCAACACATAAAAATCGTATAAAAATAAAAAGTAATACTGACAATACACTTAATAAAATACCACTATATAGTGAATCAATCAGTTGCCTTGATTTCAATATCTAGATTTGATGTTTTGACATTCTTCCTCTTAATTATTGCTAATCCAATCATATTATATTAGATATTAGCCTAATAAAAACTACCAAAAAAAAGATATTAGTCTGATAAGCTAAGATATCACTTGTTAATATATCTACGCCATATCCTTGTATGTGTGGTGTGTCATATTCATATAAACTAAGAACCACGAAGGAAAACAACTGGGAAAACATTAACTGTTTTTTTAAAGAAGGGCAAAGCATTATCTAAAACATATTTTCGATATAAAAAAGAAACAACACAAAGTACTCTCCTACTGTTGTATCTAAAACATATTTTCGACATAAAAAAGAAACAACACAAAGTACTCTCCTACTGTTGTATGAGTATTTAATCCAAATTACTTGGCCTACAATTGAAGGAGATATATTTACTACTATTTGTGTCAGCAAGAGTAACTCTAGTAGGAGGATACATGCGTCATTCACATTGGTTTTTTTTTGCCTTCCATGTAGTTTAGTGTTAATAATTATCCTCTTAAGACGAATAAGTAGGATATTCATATCAAACTCTAAGTTAGAAGCCATGAGTAAAAATCTGGAAGAAAAAAAAAAAGGGATAAATCCAAAGGTTAGAAAAGCTTATAACAAATAGAAGATGATGGTGCCAAAAAAAGAAGATTGACGTTTACAATTGTTCGAAATGCTAAATGCGTTTGGTACTCCAGACAAACAGAGATGTTTGTAATTTAAAAAAAAAAAATTTAAACCATATGGAAGAAGAGATTTGCTGAATTTATTTCCTTTAAAAAATATATACTTGACTCTTTGAACATATGTTTTGGTGAAGGAGAGAGTCATTTGCTTGCAAATGACTCACAATTCATGGAATTCCCCACAAACGCTCGCACTCGCACGCGCACGCGCTCGTGTGCGCCCACAAACGATTCACCCTCCACCAAGAAGTAGATTACAATACACATGAGCCGTGGGAGCTCTTCACGACGCTCATCGCCACCGTGGCAGTGGTTGCTACACTTCTTATCATCACCATTGGCCGTATTTACAAGAAGAAGAAAAAATGAGTTGTTACACCTCCAACGATTAATATGGTGATTCCGCCACCCCAAGAGGAGGGGGAGGTGGTCAGGCGGAGTCAGGTCAACATTCTCCAATCTCGTCGAAGGAGACCGGATTGCACCAAGTTGTTCAACCAAGGTAATTGTTTACGGGTAATATTTTGTTAATTTTTAGGATTTATAATAAGATTTTCCTTCAGGAAAAAAAAAAGATTGATAATAAGATTTCTCAAAAAAATATGAGTGATTGTAAATTTAAACATATTTATTTGATTTAAATTCGATCATATTGTTTTGTAGGTAGATGCATTGTGTGATCATGAAGGGAGGGATGCTAGACCAAATATTGCAACCAATTCAAGTTCCAAACTCGTAGATTCAGGGACCCTTGTACTAAATAATAATTGAAGGCACAACAGAAAGAACTATATGGGAGAGTCTTCAGCATCCTTCAAACGTAATGTTGCCAAACAGAAAGAACTATACCTCATGTATGTGGAAGCGGAGGAGCGGAGGGAACGGTGAAGTATAGTTGGTGTTGGCTGTTTGCGGCGGTGATGACAGATGTAGAGTACGAGGCGGTGACAATAAGTAGAAGAATGACGGTGATCACAATGGGTAACACCCATTTTTTGAGAAGTTGCATGGTGGGGTGTGGGTTGAAGTCCGGATTGTTTTTTTTTTAAGTCCGGATTGTTGAAGTGGTGAATGTGATAAATCCATCATATATAATGCAATGTCTTTACGAGCTAAGTTAAGTTTATCGGACCATATAAGTGTGTTTTATAAAATGATGAACTCTTATTTCAGAAAAACAAATAAAATTAAGAAATAAAAGAAGAGCATAAATTCCTCCTCTTGCACCATTATCTAATAAAATACTTGAATTTCTCCTTGCCCATGCATTTTTGAGTTCCTTCCATCCATCAACGTCAATTGCAATTCAACGTTAAAGAATAATCATATGGTTAAGGAATAAAAGACTAAATATATAGGGTTAAAACTTAAAACTGTTGAAGGCAGTAGCAAAAATAGTAAAATGGTCTGTCTTTATCACGTGCTAGTGGCCATAACTCAGACTTAGGACTAAAAAGGTAAAGCATGTTTTTAAGGTAAGAAGGTGGTTTCATTATGATAGCAAGGAAAGTATAAGTTTAATAAAAATAATAGGAAAAAGTGGAAGAATAGAGTTCAATGATGATGAATGAACATATCATGGTGGATATGTTGGTACAAAATACTTCGTGATACTCGTGAGTCTCGCGTCTCACAAGATAAAATGGTGGATGGATTTCAAGTGGTTGTAAATGAAAGCGTACATTCTTCCCTACACATGAAAGTGTTTTGAAATTCGTGCTTCATTCATGAAAATGGATCTGTTATACTGTACGAAGGAAAATTACTTTTGGTAGCTACCTTAAATACCGGAAGAGGTGATGACAAATGCTTATTATATAAGCACATGAAACTGATGTCTTTCATTGGTACCTACCCTTAAACATCAATTATCCTAGTAATAGAACCAAGCAACAATGGAATCTCAACAATCCAATAACCAGCTTCATGTAACTTTTCTTCCACATCTAAGTCCTGGCCATATGAACCCTATGATTGACACTGCAAGACTATTTGCCATGCATGGTGTTAATGTTACCATCATCACTACTCATGCCAATGCTTCAAGGTTCCAAAAATCCATAGATAGTGACATCAGTTTAGGATACTCCATCAAAATTCAACTTCTTCAGTTCCCTTCAGCTCAAGTTGGTCTCCCTGATGGTGTTGAAAACATGAAAGATGGAACTTCATTTGAAATAAAACGAAAAATCGGCCTTGGAATATTCATGCTCCGAGATCCGATTGAGGTTTTGCTTCAAGACCTTCAACCTGATTGTATAGTGACAGATATGATGCAACCTTGGACGGTCCATGTAGCTGCAAAACTATGTATTCCAAGAATTCACTATTACAGCTCAAGCTACTTCTCCAACTGTGCAGCTGATATTATCATGAAGCATAGACCTCATGATAATTTAGTTTCTGATACACAGAAATTCACAATTCCTTGTTTTCCTCATACAATTGAGATGACTCCTCTGCAACTTCCTGAATGGATAAGGACAAAGAATCCTCACACTGCCTATTTTGAAGAAATTTATGAATCACAGAAAAGAAGTTACGGAACACTATACAATAGTTTTCATGAACTGGAAAGTGATTATGAGAAACTTAGTGACACTACCATGGGGATCAAATTATGGAGTGTAGGACCAGTTTCATCATGGGCTAACAAGGATGATGAAAAGAAGGGCAAC
>Ga0209282_1000351_pt1 | contig 22687 bp, 14 predicted proteins | sample Mtrugardesep15_FD_187529 | JGI IMG/M metagenome (GOLD analysis project Ga0209282, IMG submission 187529) | Root nodule microbial communities of legume samples collected from California, USA - M. trunc garden sep15 (SPAdes) (version 2) | ecosystem: Host-associated > Plants > Roots > Nodule...
GACCAGGTTTGCTTAATTGGAAAAATGAGTGCACTTGATTTAAGCAAGTGAAACTGCATGGACCAAAATTAACGCATTCTTAAAACTACAATGACCAGAAGTGTGTTTAAATATTTAACTTAAATTAGAGTTCTTGTTTTTAATGATTCTACAACTAATAACTTGAATTTTATGTAATTTGGTGCATTGATTTTCTGTGTTGGTGCTTGATTATTTTCCAAATAATTAATGCTCAAGAGGTATGTCTTGCTTAATATTTGATAGGTGGGCATTATATCCTCCTGGAAAAGTGCCTTTAGGTGTGACGGTACATGTTAATGAAGAAGATGGTGATGTCAGTATTGAGACTCCATCATCACTGCAGGTTCTACAATCTTGCAATTTGAGCGATTTACATATCCTCTTTTTGGGTTTAAGTAATTGTTGCCATTAGGATGCCAACTTCATTGTGTCTATCTGTTGAATTTTTTATTATTAATTACATATATGTTTGCTTACAGTGGTGGTTAGATTTTTATCCTCTTCTTGCTGACGAAGACAAGCCAATTGAATGTACACAACTACCTGGAGAGACAATTTATGTTCCGAGTGGATGGTGGCACTGTATTTTAAATTTGGAAACAACTATTGCAGTCACCCAGAATTTTGTGAATTCTAACAACTTCGAATTTGTATGTTTGGATATGGCACCTGGTTATCGTCATAAAGGAGTCTGCCGTGTAGGTTTGCTTGCTCTTGAAGAAGATGTTTATGAAAATGTCATACATAACATGTCATGTAATGAAGAAAACTTAAGTTACTCTGATTTGTCAAGGAAAGAGAAAAGATCCAAAACTCTGAAAGATGTAGACGATCTATGTTTAGAAAGAGAAATAAGTGGTGCGTCCAGAAGCTATAATTTATGGAAAGGTGGATTTTCTTATGATATAAATTTCTTATCCATGTTTTTGGATAAGGATAGAGACCACTACAATTTTGAGTGGAGCTCGGGCAACAGCATTGGCCAACGGGAACTAAGAGAATGGTTATCCAAGCTTTGGATTCAAAAACCAGATATGAGAGATCTAATATGGAAGGTAATTTTGTTTCTAAAGTAATGCATTCTTTGTGCTCACAAAGTAAGTATATCATCTGATTTTATGATTTTTTCCGTTTATATATGTCCAGGGAGCATGTATTGCACTAAATGCCGGCAAGTGGGTAGAATGCCTGTCAAAAATTTGTGCCTTCAACAACTTGCCCCCTCCCACAGATGACGAAAGGCTTCCTGTTGGTTCGGGTAGCAATCCTGTGAGTTTTTATTTATGTAGTTAATAATTTTTACTGTTTGTATTTTTTGAGAAACTTGTAGTGCATCAACATTTCAAATGCTTTATAAAAAATAATTGGTACTAGGTGTCCGAAACAATATTGATGACCGCTTCAAAATTAGAATATAATTCAGTGGATCATTTAGAAAATTAGAAGGATTTTCTGGTTGAATCAAAGTCCCGATGTTTTGCTTAAAGTCTTTCCCTTGTAAGAAACAAATTCTCATCCTCAGCACGTCCTCTCTTACTGTACTTTATCAATATTTTGGACCTGTATTTGGAGACTAATTACAACAGTCTTAGGATCTAAAAACTAGTTTTCATTTCAAGATACCTTTCCATATCGCATTGAGACTAGAACAGGTTACCTTTGTAGGAAGGCACTTTGGTGGAACTGAAAACCTGTATACTATCTTTATGCCTTTGTAATATTAATCATACAAAGGAGTCGGTTGTAGCAATTAGTAAAACATGATGGCCTGTTTTTAAAATTTGTCGTCAAACCGTAGGATTCATTCTGAAATTATCTCGTTGGTGCTTACCATAACTTGGCATGATATGCTATCTAATTACTTAGCCATGCTTCTTATGAGTCTGCTATTGAATTCTGCTAGAGATTGGTTTGTGGTATAGTCATTCATTATCTTGTAGAGTACTTGTATAAAGTCTCTAACTGGGAACATTTTCCATTCTGTAAATAGGTTTATCTAGTGGGGAACTATGTTGTTAAGATTTTTGTCGAAGAAGGACTGGAAGCATCGCTTTATGGTTTAGGCACAGAGGTACTTGATTGGTATTCTCTTTTCATTTCATCTTCTGTACATATCTAACTTTCATATTGTATCTCTTACAGTTAGAGTTTTATAGTCTGCTGCTTGAAGCCAATTCCCCTCTCAGGAAACATATTCCTAGTGTTATGGCCAGTGGGGTTGTTTATCTTGAAGACGGATCCTATACCAATTTAAGTTGGGATGGAAAAGGAGTTCCTAGTGTCATTTTGAAGAGCAATATTATCACAGAGAAATGCAATGTGGATGGTTTCCCGTTTGGGGTATGGGGCAAGCAATTGTTTGAGTATAGGAATGCTGGGACTCCAGTGGACGGATCAGTTAGTTTAGCTGGTAACTCAAGTATATGGCCATATTTGATAATTAAGCGATGCGAAGGGAATATGTTTGCAGACTTGTAAGTGTTGTCCTTGTGGTTTATAAATAATTTCATCATACAGCATAGCAATTCAAATTTCCTACTTCTGCAAGCTACACAACTCAATGTTTTAGAGTTTGTTTTCATTATTTTGCAGAAGAGACAGACTATTGTGGGAAGATACAACAAACTTGGCCTCCTTCCTGGGGGAGCAAATGCGCCACCTTCATCTTTTGCCACATCCACCTTTAAATAATTCATTTATATCGGATATTGAACGTGAATTAAACTGGTCTGAGGTGAATGATTGCATTGCAAATGTTAATTGTAAATCAAACAATGCAGCAGAATGGGGACTCTTCACCAGAATCTTAACAAAGAAGAGGAAGGACATCTCAAGCCGTTTGACCAAGTGGTACAGTTACTTAGTTCTATTGAGCTCTCCAATTTCTTGATGAACAGGATAGTTCAAGAATGAGAGAGGGGTTATCATGCATACAATTTAAAATCTAATGATCTTCTGAGCATTTTAAGTTTGAAGTTTTAAAGTTTTATGGCTTTTCCTGATTAAAGGAAGTGCTACTCTTGGTAGCTGTGTTTTCCAATTGTTTATAAACTCTCTTTTGACTTCGGCTCACTTAGATTATATTTTATCCATGCATGATAAATGTATTCCATTTTTGGTTTTGCCTTGGTGCTTCTGTTGCATGCTAGTTTCTATGGTAAATCTTCGCATTAGTCATTTTTATTTTGTATGGTGGGTCTCTGATGCTTCGTACTAAAACTTTGTAGGGGAGATCCAATTCCTAGCAAACTGATTGAGAAAGTCGATGAATATCTACCATCCGATTTGTCTAAGCTGCTAAATATAAATGAGGTTTCTTCTAAATTCACTATTTCATCCCGACATAATTGTTTTTCCCATTGGATATGCTAGATTAAGTTTGGTTTTTGTCAACTTCTATTTGACTTCAGAATTTCTCAAGTGGCGCTTCTAAACCCTGCTCTTGGATACACACTGACATTATGGATGATAATATTTACATGGAACCATCATCGATTTGCTCTACCTCCAGTGGGAATACAGAAGATGCTGCCAAGGGAGACAATGGTTTATTGAGTGACCACGTTGGAGTGAAATCCTGGTGTCCTAGTTACCTTCTTGATTTCAGTGATCTTTCTATGGGTCAGTACTTTTTCTTTTCTACCTGTTTCATAAATTTACATCCAACTTCTGTAATACCCGTCTTTATTAGAAATTAGAAATGGCTTACATTGGAATGTTCTCATGATTTGGTATCATAATTTATGCTTTCAGTATCTGCAAGATTTTTTTAGTTATCCGTAGAGTTGAGCTGTGTTTTCTTTAAAGAAGAGCAAGGCTTGTGTTATTGACCCCGACATGTAGGGTTTAATTTTCCTATGATCGCCACTTCCTTTCTTCCTCCACCATTTTTATGATTTTCAGCCAAATGATGTTCTGCATGTAATTGTAATATTTGCAGTTTCATCCTTAAGAATTCACTTGCTTAATTTTTGTTATGAAGTCATTGTTGGCCTTGAGATGCATATTGATAGCAGACCACTCATTAAGGAAGTGTATGTGAGTAGAAATAAAAAGGGTATTGTAAGTAATAACTACCTCAATAATACAAATTTAGTTAGTTCTAAGAAAATGCTATAAATAGGATAAGAGGGAATTTGTGGGGACAGGTGTTAAGATTGGAAATAACGGAGAATTGAGCAGCTCTCAAATTCCTCAAGATTGTACTTTTGCGTGTCTGTGTCACATTGATCAAGATCTGTCAATAAATCATTGTTTTTTCCGTGTGAATTCTCTCTTTTCAGCTCCAGTTCTCAACTGGTAATAGTTCATGAAATGACAGAAATCATAGAAATATTTTGGGAGAAATTTAACAACTAATCGACTTCAAAAACTATTGGTTCATTATTGTTTTGGGAAAAATGTTTCTGGTTATGAGGTTTAAAGAGTGTTTGATAATTGACTTCAAAAACTATTGGTTCAGTATTCCCAAGTTTGCTAATGATATTTGATAGTAGACCACTCATTAAGAGAGTGTATGTGAGGAGAAATAAAAAGGGTATTGTAAGTAATAGCTAGCTAACATGATACAAATTCAGTTAGTTATAAGATGTTATAAATTGGTGAAAGGGGAACTAGTGGGGAAAGGTGTTGAGATTGGACATATTGGACTGTGGAGAGTTGAGGAACTATGGATTCAGCCTCAAGATTTACTCTTTCATCTGTGTCACATTGACCAAGACCCATTAAGAAAACATTCTTTCTCTATATCTATATCTATGGTGTTTTCATACTCATTTGTTTTAACCTTTTTGAAATGGAGGACTGATTTGTCTGCCTCCTGAGCTTTTAGTCCTTGCTTTACTTCCATCTGTTTATCTCTCAAATCTCTATATAACTAACTGCACAATAATTCATAAGTGACTCAATTTTGTCTAAAGCACCTCTTAGACTCCACTCAAATATTTTTGAAACATATTATTGCCGTGAAAGAAATTTAGTGTTTTCCTATTTGGGTGTTATATTAGCTGACTTTTTTCATCTATTTTGCAGGTGATCCTATTTTTGACTTGATACCAATTTATTTGGATGTGTTTAGAGGCGATTCATATCTTCTTAAGCAATTTTTAGAAAGTTACAAACTTCCTTTTTCTGGCAACATATCAAAGTTAGAGTCAACGGAGGGTGGTTTAAAGTTTGGTTGCCTTTCATATGTTGCTATGTAAGTGACTGTCAATATAGTTCTCTTCATTAACCAAGTATTTCAACTTGAATTTATGGATTTAATTTATTTATGAGGTAATATACCTATAACCCTGATAAGGCTGCAGACCAAAACCCACTTAGATCCATTGTCTGGAAAGTCCATTCTAGGAAACTTAGGTCTTAGTTTTATTAATTTTAGAAACTGCTATGTGGCAGTTGAACTGCAAAGTGACAGTTGAATTTTGGGTCTTGTTAACAAATTTAGCAGTTTTATGAACAGAAAAAATCCTTAAGGAGTGGCAGAACACTGGGACAGCAAGATATTGCTTTAATAATATGTACTTTGGTGTTGTTTAATGTTATTATCTTCTACTTAATTAATGTTCTATTATACGCCAGGGAAATAGTCATGCTTATTGCTCTCCCAACTAGGTAATCGTAGTTGAGAAGATTGATGCACACTAGGAAATAAGTCATGTTATCTTCTCTACTTAAATTAGAGTCCCACCTTGTTTTTAGATCCTAAGACTGTTGTAATATGGTGAAATTAGTCCTTGTAGCACATGAGCAAACTTCACCCCTTGAGCTAACTTTTGGTGTTGATTAAGCCTTAAAGATTAAATTCTAATATGATATTTGAGTTTATTCTAGATCTGTTATTGGGCCAACCATATTTGTCTCCGCTCTTTAGCGCTCTAGATGTCCGGTTCTAACTTCTAAGCATGATAAGGTATTGTTATTGGACTTTGTCCATATGTCTAATCCTAGGCAGTATGTGCGTGTTGAGATTACAAAATCAACTAAAGGTATGACCAAAGTACACCTTATATGGTTGAGCAATACTCATCTATTGAACTAACTTTCGGGATTGAGTTTAGGCAGAAAACTCAAATTCTAAGAAATGGATTCTAATTCTCGTTTACAAATGATTATCACATTTGATTTTGCTCAAGCAACAAAGACTTTAATCTACATATATATGAAATTATTTGGTTGCCTTGATTATGAAATTGAAAATAAAGTGACCTTTGTATGGTTGAGGTTTACTGACTTTTCTTTTGGCCAATTTGGTTATTTGTTAATGTTCGGATTAATGCAATGACCTTAATTGTTAATTTTTGGGTTGTTTGATAGGATGAAGTAGAATTTAATTGAATAATTCTATTCCATGCTATTTAACTTCATACCTTAAAACCATATCCTTTTGTTCTATTCCATTTCACCCGTCATTAAATATCCAATATTGCCTAAATATTGTTTAATGTGAGTTATACATTATAGTTAGACGAGACGATCTTTTGTGCCCGTACAAACAAACATTTTTTGCCTTGTTCCCCTGACTTTCAGGCTTTCACGATTTATCCGGCTATTGATGTACTCCTTTTGATTTCTTTATTGTTTTTCATTGTAGGTGTTATTGTATTTTGCATGACGATAATGTCTTGGGAGCTATTTTTAGCATATGGAACGAACTGAGATCATCAGAGTCATGGGAAGAAGTTGAGATGACAGTGTGGGGAGAGTTGAACAATTACAAAGGCTTTCTTTGACCATTTGCTGCATTTAAATATTTCTGGAGCCTGAATGCACGATCCAGCCCAAGTGATAATACATTTTTATACATACATGTTTAATTTATCTGATAGCAAAAGAAAAAGAGAATATTTATCTAGAAAAGACAGAAGTTTAACATTATTGTTTTTTTAATAATTATATTCTCTTTAGTTTTGTAATAAAGTGTATCTGCTTGCAGTTGATGCAGTTGTGAAGATATAACATTTATTTTCCTTGGCTTAAATTAACCGTACATTGCAAAAAAAAATTGTGTAATTCAAAATTATATTATATAATATATAAATATGTCCCGATAGGTTACCTGTATTGGTTGAGACGGCCTTGGATATGCATTCCTTATTTTCTCGGAGCCTATTATTCCTTATAATATACAAACATTAGAAATACATGGCTGTGTATGTTAAAGTACGTTAGAAATATCAAATATGTTAGAAATCCAAGCTCGGACATTTACAGCTGGTACATGACTTTGTATTAGGTTGTGGTACGTTTGAAATAACACATGACACTAAAGTTCACAAAATTTCAAGTGTAGAAGGAGTGTTGTTCTTCCTTTTAAAATTAAAGCTCACAGAATAATTTCAAGTATACAATTGTGTAGAAGGAGTGTTGTTCCTTTTAAAATAGGAGCACTCAAATCCAGGAGATGCTACTCAAACCCTAGTTGTTGAGGTGTGTTTTCAACTAACACAGCAAAACTGTTATGCAAGTTTTGTTTGCATGAACTGCGTAGACTTCATGAAGATTATAACTATTGTGAATTGTGACACTATCTCAATGACATTGCACAACAAGAGGTGTTTTTTGTAACCTACAACCATATTTCCTTTGCTTGGATAATTTTAGATTTTTTAGCTTCGATTGAAGGTTTTATATCTTTGATTTCCAATTGGAGGTCAACACAAGGATTCAGATAATTATGTACGATGATACAATATAACTTGGTGAGATCCATAGTATGTTTTTAAGAGTTGGACATTTGCACTTCTAGGTCTTGTTTGAGTTTGTAGGGAAATGGAGACTAGAGAAAAAGGGAGTGATGAATAGTCCCTCCACATTGTGAGGGTTTTGAAAGGTTTTGAACAAATTGTATGTTTTTCAGTTTGAATATGGTGTTCATAAATCATATGTTTTCTGGTTTAGATCGGTTTGTTCAAAAAACAAAAACTTATACAATAGCTTACCGTATAGGAAAGTTTGGGTTGATTTGTTTACGTTTCAACAACAGCCTTATAAAACGATGCTTTCCGTATTTTTAAGTTGTGAGACCATAATAACTTTTCTCCCCAATGAAGGTGTATAACATGTACCAAATTTTAGAAGTTGAAGACAAGATGGTCTTATCCCCCATTAAATTAGTTTTTTTAGATTATATAATAAGAAATGTGTAAAAAAATCATCATATTTCATTATTCAAAGCAAATGTGGAGGATGAAAAAAGAAACTCTTGCTTCTTTTTATGACCTGTTTTGAAAATTCTATATAGTACAAGTTTACAATGTTGATTGAATTCGGGTCTTGGAAGACAAGAAGTAAATTTGTGGTTTCATAGTTTTGAAATGCTGTTACCAATTGCAGTAACAGGCTTGTCAGATTTTTTTAGAATCTACTAGTTCCTGCCTAGTGCCTACCATGACCTACCCTGCCACCCATTTAATTGTTCTTAATTAACTTGGACCAACAAAGAAAAAAGTACTGAAAAAGTACTATTAAGGGCCCAAGCAATGGACAGTCGAATCCAATATCCAAATGGACCCATTATCCCATTAACAACCAACTTAACCCATTCACTTTACTTTCCAAATTCATCGTTATTATTCATTTGATTTGATAACCTTTTTCCACAAAAAGAAAAGAGATCGGTACCCTTTTTGGTTCAAATGGTTCATACGCAAAGTTGAAACTTTTCAAACCAACAAAAACGAACCCTATTCCCGGTTCACAAATGACAGAGAGACACCACAATTTCCGCCACACATATACACAAGACAAGAGTATCAAAACCCCGTGTTATACAGCTGTCACTTTTACTATTTTTAATTTTTAATTATCACAAATTTCCAATTTCCAAATGTTAATAATTTAATTAAAATAAAAAATTCACATCCAACGGTTCATATTGAATCTCCAAAACGACCCCACCAACGCAATTATCGGCCACAGTTGCATCAAAAACCACCCTTTTCCTTTTCGTGGTTTGCGTCTTCATCATCATTTTCTATTTCTCTCACAAACTCATTCGCTTTCTCTCTCTAAAAAAAATCCCTAAAACCAGATCTCACTTTCTCTCTCTAGAATTCAACAATGGCGGCCGCTCCTTCACCTCGGGAAGAGAACGTCTACATGGCAAAGCTCGCCGAACAAGCCGAACGCTACGAAGAAATGGTGGAGTTCATGGAAAAAGTCTCCGCCAACGCCGATAACGAAGAACTCACCGTTGAAGAGAGGAACCTTCTCTCTGTAGCCTACAAGAACGTCATCGGAGCAAGACGTGCTTCGTGGCGTATCATTTCCTCGATCGAACAGAAAGAGGAGAGCCGCGGCAACGAGGATCACGTCTCCGTCATCCGTGACTACCGATCTAAGATCGAATCGGAGCTTTCTAACATCTGTGACGGTATTCTCAAGCTTCTTGATTCTCGTCTCATTCCTTCCGCTGCTTCTGGTGATTCCAAGGTTTTCTACCTTAAGATGAAGGGAGATTACCATAGGTATCTTGCTGAGTTCAAGACTGGTGCCGAGCGTAAGGAGGCTGCTGAGAGCACTCTCGCCGCTTACAAATCTGCTCAGGTTAACCGTTTTTTCCTTTTTTTGTTTTCGATTTTGCGATCCAGATCTGTTATGTTTTTTATCCAGATTTGCAATTCTCATTTTCAACTAATTTATCAAATTTAATATGATTATTTGTTTTATACGGTTTTATTGAATGATTATTCATGTTTCATGTAGACATTTGCAAAAAAAAATTATAATCTTTGGTTATTATGAATATCATAAGTTGTATATGAAATATATGTGAATCTGTAATTGAAAGGTTTGTGATGGAAGAATGTGTTCCTTTGATTTGCAGGACATTGCAAATGCTGAATTGCCACCAACTCATCCAATTAGGCTTGGCCTTGCACTGAATTTCTCTGTGTTTTACTATGAGATTCTTAACTCTCCTGATCGTGCCTGCAATCTTGCAAAACAGGTTAGAATTTCAGAGACTGATTATCATGTACTGTATTGTTTGTATTTCTTTCTTTATGGATAAACAGCTTATTTTGTAGCTTATAGCATAAGTGCTTATCATATGAACACACAAGATAAAATAGTCAAACTGTTTTTGTCTGAACTATTAGTTTTTTTCATATGCTATTGTGTAGATGTTATGGAAATAAGCTGAAAACATTTTATGAACATGGCATAAGCTGTTTACATAAGCTCTCTTAAACACTGTAAAACTTGATAAACTCTAATCAACCAACCCAAACATGCCCTGACTCTATTTGATCAGAGTTTTGGATATTTGTGAAGAAATTGGTCCCCAGCGGTGGAATCTACTAGTCTTGTTGTTAATTAACTAGAAAAACTTTGTGCATACTTGATGTTTCATTTAGTTTATGTTGAAGCGACAATGATGTTGCGTTTTGGATTCTACTAATCACTTATGGATCATGGACCTCGTTTTTTAGTACCCTTATTATTGCCTACTTTACCTACACCTAATCGAGTTGTCAATTATTTATTTATTGGTGGTTAGCTCAGAAAATGATGTTTTATGAACAATTAAATTTAATAGCTCACAACTAATCAATATTCGACACCTTGCTCCCCCATGGAATTTATTCCTTTAAATTTCATCTTGAAATTTTCCATATTCCAAGTAGCAATTGCATAACTTCAGTATGAATTTTTTCTGTTCTAATAGTCTATTACATTAAATACTCATGAAGAATATATTTTTGTTTGGTAATCACTAGGCTTTTGATGAAGCAATTGCTGAATTGGATACCCTTGGCGAGGAATCATACAAGGATAGCACTTTGATCATGCAACTTCTTCGTGATAACCTCACCCTATGGACCTCTGACATGCAGGTATTGATTTGGGTTTGTCATGTCTCGTGCATCACATATATTTTTGTTTTCTTCTCGTTTAATCAATGTATTGATCTTGGTTTGTTTGGTTTCAGGATGATGGCGCCGATGAAATTAAAGAAGCAGCACCTAAACCCGATGAACACCAGTAAACAATTTTTACTGCCAAGTAGAATCAAACTTCTCCTCTATATGTTAATGAATGAAGGAAGAAGGTGCTTGTTGCTAATCTCTTTGGGTGCTGAGATTTTAGGAATTCATATCTGTTATGAGTTCTGGATGTCCTGGGCTGTTTTAGTTTGTCCTTCCATTTTTAAGTGTTTTACAAATTATTGCCTATTTTCTTGAGGACACTGAAGTTTTATTATATAAAATTGAAAATTTAAGATTCTCTTCTTTCTAGTAAACTTGATCTCGCTGAATTTGGCGAGGATATTAGTTTTTGTTTGGGTCATGAACTTGTCGTAGTTCTTCAGTCATTATCACTTGTTATAATCGAGGGAACTCGTAGTAGTTTTTGTATGTGAGGAATTCACGTTTTTTTAGCTTTTTTAATTGTTGGTTCTTCAACTCTGTTTTCAAAGAAAATTTTAAGCTTTTAATTCATTCTCTTTCATTTTGATATCACGAAATCTGAATGTATTTTGAACATGTGATCTGATTTATTTGCAATGCTTACTTTTTCATGTTTTCCAGATTATATTAGTTGTCGCGGAGGTAGTTTAGTTGGCTAGGTAAATAACACCGAATGAGGATAAATCACTAATATTAATCCATTCAAATATTTTTTTTAAAAGACTGACTGGTCGTTTGTTTTTATTTTTCTGAGTAATTATGGCTGTTTTAAAAAAAAAAAAAAACTGTTTACCTTGTTAACGGTTAGTGAAGGGTAGAATAAAAATAAGGGGTTTGTTAACTAGTGTCTTTAGAGCACTTATTAAGGATTCAAAAAATAGTAACAATTGATAACTTTTTATGTTGAAAAAGTTATTTTTTGATTTTTCAATGTGTGGAATATACAACTCCCGAGACAAAGTTTCCATTTAAAACTTTTTATCAAGTGTCTTAAGGGTACTTGTTAACATTTCTCTAAAAATAAATACTAGATTATGAGCGTTCGTCATAATGAGTCCTTTGAAATGCAGCTCATTTGGTAACTCAAAGTACATTGAAATGCAGGGTTGAGATTTTGAATTTTAGATTCTCCACTTCTCAAACATTTAGCGTGTGTTTGGATGAAGGGTGTAGGAGGTGAGGGGGAGGGAGCGGAGGATTCACTTTTCATTTTTAAATTTTGGACACTATAAAATGTCTATTAAAAGTTAACATATTAACATGATAAATGATATTGTAATATTTCAATCACACTTATTTTAAAAAAACATGTTATATAGTACGTAGTTTAAAAAAGAAAATTAAACTCTCTCCTTCCTTTCTCTCCAAAACCCTCAATTCAAACGTACCTTATAATGTGCAAGTCTAGCCACTAGGAGGCGACATCAAACAATTCTATGTTGTAATATAATTAGATTCTAAATACCAATTGCAGTTGACTAACAAAATATAGAATAAATATGGATAGCATGTGTCTTATGGATAGCATATGTCTCCGTGATCCATGTTATATTAGGCATGTCAATGGATACTCATGGGTACGGATATTATGATACTCGTGTCCGCCCCGTATCCTTGTGGGTACCCACTATGCAGGTACCCGTGGGTATTGAGGTATCCATGGGTATTCATGGGTACCCATGGGGTTTTGAATTTATTTATTTTTTGGTACAAATAATAACTTTTTTAATTACCAAAAAACTTCAACTTTTAAACATCCATACATAATTCATTCAAAAATTCATAAATCATACATAATTCATAGAAAATTCATGATTCTTATATAATCCATAGAAAATCATGATTCTTATATAATACATATGTTTTATGAAGTGGAAATGGTGAACTTAATAAGATGAATTAACCATATTTAAAATAAAAATAGGTTATTATTGATGAATTTTAGATGGACAGTAAAATTTTCTTCAATAAGGTAGCAACTTTAAGTAATAAGATAAGATATATAAATATATTTTAGTAATTTACTTAATTTATTATCGGGTATGGGTACTCGTGGGTACGTATACAATCAAATCTGTATCTGTGTCCATATAATAATGGGTAGTTAAATACATGTTTATTATACTCGTTGATACCCGTTTCGCTACCTGCCCCGTGCTCGTGACGGATTTTATCCACGGATACTCTTGTATGTTATACCTTTTCTATCGGTAGTTATCCTTGATTCACGTCATGTGTTGTGTATGGATTAGGATTATTTGACTTAGTAGAAGAAAAAAATAGGGCAAATAGTTTGTTCTATTTTGTTTTTAGTGCAACAAATAGCACAGCTGTTTCTCAATGTAGAGAAATTACAAAATAGTTATTGTTTGTGTATTCATTAATCAACATAGTTTCTAGCAAGAATAATGTTTTTATTTTAATAAGGAATCATTTTAATGTTAGAGTATATTTTAACCAATGGATTGCACAATCATAGACTATTTTATAATTTTACTATATTGAGGGTCTATTTTGGAGTATCATTTTTCTTTCAGCTTTATTATAAAATGTCTTGAAATCACCATAACTATTCATCCAAGTCGCTCAATTCCAATCCTTCGTATATGGCAAATTCCTGAGACTAAAGCCTGCGTCCCCATCTCACCCGTTTCTAATGTCAAACTTATGATCAGAGCATTAGAAGTTAAATTATCGTTTATAATATGGTCAGTTTCTGATTACATCCTAAACTTAGGTGTATAATTGTCTCATGATGGCCTAAACTTATTGGTTGAATTTATATTTGTTATATTTGTTTTCTCTCTGTTTTTTTTATTAATTATTTGTTTTCTCAACATTGATGATGCCACTATTTATATTTGTGTAATTATGTTGCATCAACACTTATCATGCCAATTTCAAAGCACGAACCATTTTTAAATATTTGCCTACGGTAGCTGTAAGCCTTGTAATGGCAATTGCTTTAGGTAGTTTTTTTATTTGATATTTGGTGAAATTGTAACCATAGTTTATAATGGCAATTGCTTTAAGTAGTTTTTTTATTTGATATATGCTACACGCCACCACCTACATTGTTTGGTCGAAATTATTTATAAATAAAAAATATCATTGCAATGCTCGTTGGACATATTTTTGATCGATTTGTGCAAGCAAAAGAATTTACCAAGGAGTAAAGTACGAAAGTATTATTAAACTCTTTTAATTTGATCAAAGAAACACCTTATACCCTCAACAAAAGAAGGAAAAAAAAGAATTTACAAAGGAAACACGTACCGAAGTATCATAAAACTCTTTGAATTTGATCAAAGAAAATACTTTATAACTTATATTTTTCTCAACAAAATCTAGGGAAAAATACTTGTCCGTTTATACTGGGTGAGAGCTAGTAATCTACAAAAGATGGCATTTCTACATTTGTTTACTATTCTTTGTTTCAGATCCTATATTTTGATGATCTAATTTCATTAGTTGTGTAAAAATTAAGTCCCGATAAGTAAATTATTTTTTAATGATAAGGACTAGCTATAGCATCATCGCATGCAGATTTTACTGATCTCCTAGACAGGATTGCCGAGGGCATGCACAATCATGTGCACCACTGCTAGACTGTAAGTGAAAAATTAATACTACAGGCTATATTTTGTAGCAAGATTATAAGTATAGGCTTCTCCTGAACGTGTAAAATTTTATTTGCATTAGAATGTGTGGGCAGAAAGAAGATCTTGATGGTGTTTCACTTGTTTGGTTTGTACAAAAATAAGTGCAGAAAATTAAAGAAATGAAGAGAAAGATAATTTGACGAAAAATACACGTGGTTAGAGATTTCATCCACAACGAGTTTAAAAATTCAACAAAATCAAGATGCTACCATGAATTCATCAAATTCAGTGCGATTTCACACATGCACGAAACTATATAACAATACAAACCTCCTGTCCCTTGTAATACAACAATTGAGAAACAACACAACATTATTCAACGCATTCACTCTATTTTCACATTTTTCTTTAGTTTCTCAATCACTTCAATTTTAGTTCAGTTCAAGAACTTCATACGACAGACTGGTGGAAGAAGGCGATCTTGAACGGTGGTGTTTGGTTGGATCATGTGCTTGAGGTTGTGGCTAGGGTTGGAATGAAGCATCACCTTAAAAGGTGATAGAGTAAAGCTTATACAATCGAAGAGTTGTGTAATTGGGTTTGGACAACTGTAGATTGATCATGATTTTTGCTCTCAATCAGACGGGTCTGACTCGCCTCAGTCCTCTAGGGTGTCTCTAGTGCAAGTCTATATAATTGTCCGTCTATGAGCTAGTGACTTAGAAAGACTCGGTCTCTTGATGTATTGAGCCTTCGTCCAATCCAAAACACTTTCTATATGGAATAACTCTTAGTCTTTTTGCGTGTGTAAAGTGTTTGCTCAAACAGAAAACCTAATGTTCCAATTCAGGTGCTTGAGTATCTCAACTAGTTTTACCAACAGTTTTTCATCCTACAAATGAATAAAACATTGGATGCTCTTTAGTACAGTTATTAGTCAAAGACATAAAAACGAATTGACGATTTTCTATTGGTAGTGTTCCTTAAAAGGCAATGTTAGTGCTGAATGCTGATATGTTACCTTTACATGGTCTGAGGTCTCTAACAGAGGCATTCAAATTTAATATATTCCTGACAAATTTGTCTAACCTGTTATCTAAACATGGCGAGAAGAGATACCTATAATTAAATATAAAAATGAAGTCAGTCATAAAATCTTGGAATCCATCTTACTCAACATTTTTTTTAATTTGATTAGCCCAAGTGACACAGTAAAGAATTAAAGTTAGGCACATGAGACATAGATGATGATTAATTCAAATATGAAAATCAATTCTCAAGGTGCTCTAAATAGGGGTGAGATGTGTTTGATTGATGAAATGTTTTTTTAGGTACTTCGAGTATACAATAGATCCAATTTAGGTCTATCTAAGTAGAAGAAATCTTAATCTTTATGTTGTTTGTATAAAAATGTTTGCTCAAACAGAACTTAATTTCGCAATTCAGGTGCTTATGTACCTCAACTAGTTTTTCCAGCATTTTTGTTATCCTTCTTTGAATAAAACCTTTGGTGCTATATAGTACAGATGATAGATAGTCAAAGTCTTTAAAAATTAAGTGATTTTCTTTTGGTAGTAGACCAGTAGTCATTAAAAAGCAACATTAGACTGTTAGTACCGACATGTTACCTTTACGTGCTATCTAACCTAGTATCTTCAACATGGCGAGAAACGATATATTATCTTTTAAATACTTCCTAAAGAGAAAAATATCTTTTAAATATAAAAAAGAAGTTAGACACAAACAACATTAGAACCTATATTTTTAATTAATGTATGAGACACTTTTTTGAATGGTAAATATTAGTAGTTAATTGTTAAATAATATTTAATCGTTTGTCATAAGTTTGAACCCATGAGACACATAAAGAATTAAAGTGAGGCATGTGAGACATAAAAGAAAAAATAAGGCATTATAAACAAAATTAAAATATACTTTAAAAAGAGGTTGAATATTTTTTTAAAAATCATAAAAAATTATTTTTGGTATTTATAAAAATGCATTCTCTTTTGATCTTCTCTCTGTTATAATTTTTTTTTTTTGGTACAATCAATCTCTCTGTTATAATTAAAAAAGAAAATTTGTAAAGGAATGTCATTTCAGCTTGAATTATACTTATATTATGCCAATAACATTTCCTCAACCAAAAAAATGCTAATAACATGAATATAGTAAAGTTTTGAATTATGATGATAAATCGATACTAAACATAGCCTAGCAACTTTCAAAAGCACAAAGTTAAAGTACCATAAAAATTAGCAACACAGCCACATTATCCAGCCTTAAGGAAAATCAAGATCAGTTCACTAGCTTAATAGTTCTAAACCAATGTCCCATAATAGACAAAAGGACAAACACATTTTTTTAGGCAAGATGTCGAATTTTTTTAAGAATGCAATCCCTTCCCAGCGATTAATTCATTTCCTGCACAAAAGGATCACTATGTGTGTGGTTATGTACACTGCAGAAACGACTCCTACGCAGAATAAACAATGTAGAAGAGTCCTTTGACAATTTGTAAAAGACTAAATGATCCATTTTACTATTTCATAATTTTCTTACGGTCCAATTTAATCTCTAACAAAAAATAATACAATATTAGTCTTGACATTTTCATGGTGACAAATTAGTCTCTCCTACTATGATGAGTCAGTGATTGAATTGAACTCTTTATGAAAATGTTCCAAGACTAATTCAGATATTATTTTGTGTCAAAGACTAAATTGGAGTTTAAGGAAATTATGAAGTGTCAAATTCGATTTTTATTCTTTGTAAAATGAACAACATCAACATAACTTGTGTTAGTAATAACTCCAAACTTTCTAATTAAAATCGGCTTATTAACTCCAAACTGATTATATAGTATTTCACTCTAATGTTGTCAACAACTTTGATAGTTGATCTAAACAAAAACAAACAGGACAATAAATCCTCTCAACTTATTCTTATCATTTTTATTTCTAAATCTCCAATCTTCTCATTTTTATTTCTAAATCTCCAATATTGTGTGAGTAATTATGTTCCACATCAGATATAAAAATTTTCAGTTTTATATTTGATGTGAGACATAATTACTCACACTTGCACACAACAAATATCACAAGTATGTTAGCTTCAATGGTGCATCCATGAAATCCGTGCTGACGAAACAGGTTGTTAAAGAAGCTTGGTTTTGGAGCTTTTGTTAAATTGCAGTGAAAGCAACCTTAAATGAACGATTGACGGCCAAAATGTGAAACTAAACATATGCTAAATCTATTGTATTCCTTTGTTTCAAAGTAAACACTCAATTTCTATCTTTTTCAATCTAGATAGTCAATCGAGGATCCGACCCTAAAAATGGGATAGTATGTGGTGGTTTGACCCCTATTTGATCGTTTTTTAGACAAATTACATGAATTATACTATAAACACGTTTAATTTAAAATAAACAAATAACTCAACTCATAAAAATTCAGAATTAGCAAAAGTCACAAGTCTTCTTGATAAGTCAAGGAAGCAGAGAAGCTCAAGTCCATAAGACTTGAAGTAACGAACAGGCGGAAAAACAAAACAACAAAATACAAAAGCAAACAGAGGAAGAAAAATTGAAACAAGGAAAGAGAGGAGGAAATAGTTGAGAAGGAACTGAGAGGAGGCGGAAAAAGTAAGAAACAATAACGAAGGAAACGAGAAAAAAAGGAGAGGAGGAAACAAGAAGCTGGTGGTGTGAGAGCTGGACGGTGGTGTGAGGCTGGCTCGCAGAAAATGGGACCCAGGAAGCTCACGGCGAACGGTGAGGACTATGGTTCATTGCAAAAAACCCAAAATCCTTCTGATGTTTTAGATTTTAAGGACAAATGGAGATTTTCATCTAATTTTCCATATCGCGAAAGAGAAGCGTTACAATATACACATCACACTTTGCCACACACCAAGCACAATCATTGATGTGGCAGCCGCGCCCTTAACCCATGCTGCCACTACAGCTATTGACTAAGTACATAGTTATCAATGGGTGGAATTTTCAATGAGATGATCCATTCAAACAAACACATCTAAAAATAAGCAATCAAAAGTTCTTGTGTAAGAACTAAGAAGAACTCAATAGATAAAAAGTGAGGCATTATTAGTTTGGATAAAAAGTGAGTGAGTAGGAATTGGTGATATACTGTGTTCGAGGTCGTATCAAAATGCATAGTTCAACTTCACAAATCTGAACACAAATGACAGAAACACTTCCCTAAACCAAAGGAATCAGTAGTTTTCCACAATCACAGCAGAAAACTAGCAGATGTTGTGATAATGTCGCAGTAATCATATAAACATACTCACAACCAGAAAGCAATACACAACGATTACTTGAGAACATCTACAAGGGACGCAAATAGAACGGTGTCTACATAGAGATTTATGAAACCAATTTAAATCCTACTCTTTGTCATGGGATTTTAGCTTACTACACATACAATCAAAACCACTGATCTCAAAAACCAAAATCTAAATCAGACACCACGTTCGTGTTGCATCGTCATCATCTTAAATTCGTACATTTATGATAGAATAAACTCGGTTGAGCATCACTATAAAATTTCACGCATAAGAAATAGAACCACAACCAATGTAAAACCAAATAAATGAAATAAAAGAACCGCAACCAATAATCTCGACATATGAAGCATGAAGAATGCAACCAAAGAGCGAAAATAGAGAGTGTCATAAACCAGAATAAATAGCAGAATAAATTTATTAAATACCTATGAAACATAGTTACACACTAAATCTGAATGCCTAAGTTACATTGTATGCATTGAGATACAGATGTCCGTCATAAAGTAGAAGGCTGTAAAAACAAAATGGTACATCGTTGAAAGTAAAATGACCATCTTGTTCTGGAACTTGATCAGCAATCATGCAAAGGTTGAGCAAAAATGCCAGAATAATTTCAACCTCTTGACCAAATGAAAGAATAATACTATCAAACACTGTGAATACCTAACTTCATAAAACAAAAATCATCTTTGAATAGCACACACTACCTACCTAGCACATGTATAATTGCAAGACCATTCAACAATTTCCCCTTTATCCCAAGGGAAATGTCAAACAACAGATAGCCACAGTCCCTCAAAAAGGAACACAAGGGACCATAAACACAAATCAAACTAACTTGAAATGCTAAAATTAAACAAACTTTATCTGCAAACAACATAGGATCCAACAACAATATCAGCTTGACCAGAACAATAACACACAAAAGAAGAAAAAAACATGTTTAATTAATAAAATAAACTGTCAATAACAATATAGTTTTTGTAAACTGAAAACAGCATGATAATCCAACTATATCTGTATAATAATAACTTCTAATTTCTGTTTTTTGTGATCCCCCCAAAATATCCAAAAAGAGTAAAAAAACAATTGCAAAATTGTTCCTTTCTTCTGTCTTTGATACCCCATTTACACAATAAATAAAATAAAATAAACTAGTACTACTAAGCAGTGAAATGGACTAGCTAGTTTTTGAGTCCAACCACCACAAATTGAATAAATTTCCATTCCACCACCACCACTACCATTTACATCCCAAAATCAGAGCCAAAAAACCACGATTCATTCGATTCTTACCGCATTTCAAGTCAAATTTGTCTCCATCTTGGACTTGGTACTGGCACAGTTGGAGAAAGAGGAAGTTGAGGAAACCCTAAATTCCCTGAATTGGGGGAAAACAATAAACCTGGTGACAACAAAGGATAAGATGCTAGCTGTGAATTCAAACACCCAAATGGACCTGGAGAAGACGGCGTCTGAAACGAAGACGATGATTGAGCAGCCGTCGCAGGAGGTGGCGGCGGCGGCACAACTTCCTGTTGCGGCGGCGGTTGATTCTCTTGCTGTTGGTTCTGTTCTGGTTGAGGTGGTAAAACGGTAGGAAGAGGCAAAGGAGAAAAACCAGAGAATCCCTTGGAATCGATGGTGGAGCAGAAATTCTGCAGATCGCGCATGTAAGCTGAAATCGGAGATTCCGCGGCGGCGTGAACGGTGGGAAACGGTGGTAACGGAGATAACGGTGCTTGAGGTCTACCTAAACCAGGAAAGTTGTTATTATGATTAAAGTTAACAGCGTTAAAGTTAAAGTTGAAATTTTGCGGTTGAAGAAGATTCGGACGGTGGTTAAGTAACGGCGGTGGACGGTTAGTGATATGAGGTAACGGCGGTGGACGGATACGTTGAAGACGTGAACTTTGAGGTTTAGGTTGTTGAATAGGTGGTGGTGTTATAATACGGTCGTGTGCAGGTGAGCCTGTTAGTTTTTGAACAACGTCACGAAAATCGTTTTTGTTTATGTTGTACACTGGTGGTTGGTGTTGTAGTGGATTATTAAGGTTTTGTGTTTGAGTTTGAGTTTGAGTTTGTGGTAGTGGTGGTTGAATAGGTTCATAAGTAGGTTGTTTTTTGTTGTTGATAATTGGTTTTGAGATCTTGTGTGAAAGCTTGTTAAGGTGTCTCAAATATTGATCTCTATCAGAAGTATTAGAATCTGAAGCTGAAGCAGAGGATTGTTGTTCCATCACACACTAGACACAATTTTGAGGAGAGCTATGTTGTTGTTGTTTTTGTTTTTGTTATTGTTGTGTGTGGATATGGGTTTTCTTTCTCTTATCTCAGAAAGAGAAGATTTTTATATTGAATAGAATATTTAGTGTGCTTGCTTATATTTTCAAGATGGTTTAAATATAGAGTGAGGAATGGTCAAGTCTCAATACACTAAAAACAAACAAAAATTAACTAAATAATGAGAAAAAAAGAGTACTATTGAGTGAGGTGGTGAATAGTGATGTTGATGATGATGATAAAAATTAGTATAATTATAAAAAAATTAAATAAATATAAGATATTGTCTACTATCTTTCTTTGTGTTCTTTTGTTTCATGCATCTCTTTCACTTCTTTTTATATTGTTTTCTAGAGTCTAGTTTAGGATAAAAAGAAGACAACAGACAAGAATCGCAAAAGAAGGAAAGCCATTGCATTCCTATTTTTTTTATTTTTCTTTTTTCTTTGCTTAAATATAGTAATATTTTTTATATATTATAAAATTTAATTCGGTCTTATGTGCTAATTTGTAAATTTGATTTATTTTTTTGACCAAAAAATAGATTTAGAATATTTTTAATTAGATTTGATTTTCCGCACATCATATTTGCATACAGTATTAAGTTGTGTGCAAATCTATATTATTTCTTTTTCACATTAAGGGACACATTTGTAAATGGTAAAATATTTGAAAATGTTGACCGCAAAAAAAAAATTAAAATGAATATATTTTTAATAAATTTTCTTAATTATACATTTTCTTTAATATTAATTTTTTCAAACACGACTCCTTTTTAATAAGCGAAACTCATTCGTTGAAATTAGCACCGTAAAAACCCAAAAAAAAAATCAAACTTGAGAGCACATTCTAAGGTCCAAAGACAACGCTACCAAACTAACTCAAATGGATTAACACACCTCGTGTTAATACAATACACATTTATCTTTAAAGAAAGATGAAAAATCGAAATTAGACACATTAATATAAAGAAAATTAAAATAATATTTTCGGAAGACCTACGCACAAAATCGACATGTTTTCTTGTGGACATACACAAAATTAGCATGTTATATTTACAAGGAGTGTTATATGCACTTTCTTTTCTAGCAATCTTTGACACATATTCTTTTATTGGATCAAACTTATGTCGATTCCACACTTTGAAAATTGTCTCCGATAAAGTGATGAGATTAACGAGAATTTTCAAAAATAAAAAAGTGAGGGTTAGAAAAGTGTTGTTATCATTTTTCTAAATTATTATGAATCTCCTTCATCCATTTGAAAAAAGAAAAAAAAAAGGAAATGTTAATGCAATTTACAATGATTATTGCAATTTTTCTATTTATAAAAAATATTGCACAAATAAAAAGACACACAGTCTTGAAAAAAAATTGAAATTGTAATTTTAAGGAAACAATTGACGTGGCAGATTCAAATTTAGTCATCCTCATTCATGGCTGGTCAAACCTGTTACGGTTGATTTGGCTGTTAGTACCAAATTGGCCGTAAGCACAGAATCTTAAATCATTTCCGTACAAGGTGGATGATGACACGCCCAAAAATAGAAAAACC
>Ga0209282_1000355_pt1 | contig 22563 bp, 11 predicted proteins | sample Mtrugardesep15_FD_187529 | JGI IMG/M metagenome (GOLD analysis project Ga0209282, IMG submission 187529) | Root nodule microbial communities of legume samples collected from California, USA - M. trunc garden sep15 (SPAdes) (version 2) | ecosystem: Host-associated > Plants > Roots > Nodule...
CCTTGGAAGTGAGGACTGTCGAACTCGGGAACGATGATGTAAGTGTAAATTTTCATTAATTTATTGTTTTTATTAAAAATAAAAATTGGAAAATGACACAAACAGCCCCCATTAACCCTAGATGGCAAAACCAATCATCTTAAAGTTGATGTTTAATCCTCTTTTTTTGTATATTAGGGATTGAAGTTGCTCAAAGCTGCCGAGAAGAGCAAGACAGTGTTGACAGATGTGTTCCTCAAGAATGAAAAGAATATTGATTGATGTTTTTTTCCTTGAAAATGTCAAGCCTTGATACTACCATCGTGTTTTTTACCCTTTGTTGTTGTTATCGATTTTATGGATCTTTGTTGTTGTTGTGGACTTTTGATTTTACCTAAATAAATTGAACTTTGTTAGTATTTACTATAGCATTTATTTTATATTCATTGCCTTTTAATGATACATGTTGGAATTCATTGTATGTCTACATCCTTAGTGTGTGTTTGGGGTGGCGTTGGCTTTTTGAAAATCACGTCTAAAAATCGTGTTAAAGTAGAAGCTTGGTTTTCCGGCTTCCTATTTTCACGACAGCTTTGGTTAAAAAATGCTCATTTCAAGGTCCCACCGCTATACCAAACAGGTGCTTAAGCGGTCATGTTATTATGGAAGCATTAGTTACCTGCTATATCCATCGTTGCTGCTGGATGAATTTATTAAGTAGAAGGGTCGCCTCTATACAAGGTAGAAAGGAAACTTGGTAAAGGTGGACTTTCCCAGGTGTTTGTTTGCCGCAACGAGCATGCAAATGCACCCGAAGCTATCGAGTTATGTTTCTCTTTTTGCATCTTGAAGGTTTTGTAACCTTCTGATTTAGCCTTTTGAGTTGATTTCTATCTTTCATTTCTCAGGTTTCTCTTATATTTGAACATAGCAACATTGAAGGTTGCAACTATGGTCCTCCTCCTTATGAGTAGTGGCAACTATACAAGTAGGTACCCTCTTTTGAGTACTAAACTTGCACATCATAGCATCAAGTTGCAAGATTGAGAATCACAATTAAAAGTAACTGAAATATATAATATGAATTATGTTTAATGTTTGTATGTTTAACTGAATCACAATTACATTATATCATAAATAAGGATGTTGCATCAAAAAAATGAATTAGGAAGTTGATGGAACATCAAACATTAAACATAATTCATATTAGGATGTTGCATAAAATTAAACATATCACAATTACATTATATCATAAATTAGGATGTTGCATATGGTGATACTGTATGTGCTTTATGAAATTTACTGTTGATAGCATACATTTCTACTTCTTAATTAGTTGTTTTTTTTTTTGTTGAGAAAATAGGATCTTAGCTTGCAATTTATGATCCTACTTTCCCTTTGATGAGAATATTTGATGTGTTCTGTCTGCAACTATTTTTAAGATAAATTGCTATTTTTCATTGTTATAGTTTCTTGGGGACCTTGTAAATTTTACAGTTTAGTGGTAGAAATACGCACACTGCACATATGTATGTTGTAGTTGCTTATGGTAGAATACTAATGTTATTTCTGATATGATGAGTGCATAGATCACTACAGCTAGATTCATCTCCATTCCCGACTGCCTAGAGAACTTGTTTTTCTGAGATATCTATTATCTATCTATTATATTTATTAAATTAGACCCCAAACTATTTTCTTGACATCTCATCATTTTTTCGCCACATTATTCAATTTTCACACGAAATCAAACAATGCTCCACAAGATGACGAACAAAACAATGACACACATAGACGACGAAATCATGAAAAAGACACGAGAGAAAAAACTAAATATGTGTGGAAATCACTTATTTAGATCGAAAGAAAAGATAATAATATACAGAGGGGTGATTCTGGGTCAAAAAATGACTTAAAATCACCCCTCTTCGGTGACTGAAAGAGAATTTAAATTGGAGTTTCTCTCACTAAAAAACTAAGTCCATGTTATTGTTTATCATTATATTGTAAGTTTTTAATTAGTTTTTTTTTGTTATTTACATGTCAAAATTTCTTTTATTTTGTTCTTGCGAAAAAAGAGTTAAGACTAAAGAGAAAAATGAAATACCGAAATACATGAACACTCTAGATATGCAAGTCGCGAAAATGTCATCAAAAAGCAGCCTCTCTAAAACTAGAATTGTCATTAAGAATCGTCATGCTTGCGTTTTCTCACATACTAGATACATGGTTTGGTTAAACGATTCACAATTTCAGTTTTCAAATCAAACGGTTCGAACAGTTTGGGGTCACTTAAGTTCAGTTCGGTTTAGTTATTGAACCGTTTATTAAACACGCGTTCAGAAAAGTCAAATAATATTAGCTATTGGCTGCAAAATGAAACATTAGTGAATTGTGAATGTAAATGTACATATATATGTACGTTTGTAATATAAGACTTGCATTTGGTTGACGCCACCAAATTGTCTGTATCTGGTGGTGAATAACGGGAACACCCAACTTAATCATCTCCCTTCCATGCCCTCACACAGGCCTTCTAGAGATCACATAAGTTTGAGTTCTGTTCATACAAAATATTACACTTGTGCTAGAAAAAGTGTACTATATACATAACACATTTTGATTTTAAACATCTCTTCATAAAGACTTATTTTAACAAAAGATTGAAAATATTGTAATAGTTTTTCTCAAGCATGTATCTTTTATGGCAACTTATACAAACAGAAATACATAGTTTTACCAGTTAGGATTATACGAAAGTTTTACATTCTTTTTATTTTGATCACATTTTTTTATTTTATTTTTGTAAATCGTAACTTTTATGATTACATAATAATGAAGAGTAATTAATATTTATTTTTTAAATTATTTTTCAAGCATATAAGTTTAGTATAAATTTTTTGTTAGTGTATGTTAGTCGTATCGTTTCTTAAATTTAAAATTTTTGCATATCTGTATCGTACCCGTACCAGTATTACTTATTCGGGCTTCATAGGTCCATGTATATAAACTTCCACAATAATTCATACATGGAAAGCTTCATAATCATATATATATATATAAGAAAAGAAAATGTATTTGAGGGTGTATGAGAAGCATACAAATAAACATACAAGTTTCAATAAACTTAATGTTAGTTTACGCTACATGTGTATGATAAGCATACAACTTTCAATAATTCTAAAAATTGAATAATGAACATCCTCAAGTATATTCACTGTCGATTTTATATGATCTAAATGTGTTTTGATCTCTGCAAATATGCTAAATTTCAGTTTGAGTATCTATAACTTCTTTTTTTTTTGGATTCCGTCTCTACAAAATCAAAAACAGTTGGTTTTGACGTCAAGTGAGCGTTACAAACACTTTAGTTTGAATTTCTAGTGAAGTTAGTTAACATTTGTTTCTAGTTATCTAATTAATTGTATCCTATGAGATGTAGAGTTTACCTTATGATGAAAATTATGTACTAGTATAAATACTTCCTTGAGATGCATGAATAAACTAAGGGAAATCATTTCAAACTTAACATGCCTTTGAGTTTTCTCCCTTGGATTCTCATGTCGTCATATGGTATTAACCGCATTTTCCCTTGCTTTCTTGTGAATTCCCTTTGATTCTTGTTGTTTCTTTTCTCTGAATCCTGCCACCATGAGCGATTCCTCCACCACCAGTTCCAAATATCGATTCAATCTACCAGAGGGGCGAATGCATTGTGTGGTCATGTGTGGCTAGAGTCACACATCCATTCCCCAAAGTTTTTTTTTTTATAAAAATAAAACACTAACTATATCAAAACACTTCTTTCTCTTGCGTGAAACAAATAAATACAACACATTTGTTATGATTTATAAGTTTTTGCCGTTGGCTTTGCTCTTGTGGGTAGCAATTGCAAATGTTGAATGTGTTTTATCAACTACAAAATTGTGAGCAATTAACTATGTAACAAAATAAATGATCAGTGGCTAAATGACCGTCTTTTAACTTATATAGAAAGAAATGTTCTTTTAAAAATTACCAACGTTGTTATTTTAACTCATTTTCAACAAATGGATATGAGACAATTTTTATTGTAATTGTATTGTATTAAACAATTTTAGCTCATTTTCAATAAATGGATATGAGACAATTTTATGTTGTTAATACTTAAGTTTTTCTTGTAACACCCCGGTTTTTAATATTAATTTGTTAGTATTGTTATTAGATAATATTAGTATTATCGTTATTATTAGTATTGATTGTTTGATCTTATTAAATTAAATTATTCTTGTTATAGATGTTATAAACAATGAGAAAGTGGATGAGTTAACTAAAGTTGGTTAAAGAATGAAAGAAAATATCGTTTTTAGTAAGAATAAGAAAGTAGTGTAAAACAGAGATACAATAGTAAAACTGAATGGAAAAAGAGTGTAAGTAGTAAGTTGTGTAGCATTTTAGTGGTTTAGATAGAGGAAGATGTAAACAACAAAGTTGTGTTGTTACAAAAAGAATATTGACCAAAATAGGGGTCCAGATAGCAAATATGTCTAAGAATTGTGGGAGAAAACTAAACCCAGATACTAGCTATAAATAGAGAACAACATTAGAGAATTAGAGTTACATAAAACAATTGAGAGAGTAAGAGACAACAAGAGTTTGAAGGAATGGATGCATAGAGGGAAAACTTAAAATGTGTAATCCAAAGAATATGAGTGTGAAATAACGTCCAAAATAGAAACGATAAAATGTGAAACCCGAAAATCCTTTTGTCAAGTTCTAATATCGGTCAATTGTATATACAAGACCATTCTAACATCACTAAAACCCACAAACATAAACCCTTACCCAAAAACTCAAATATTTTCCTTTCTCTGTTGGTGTTGCCTCTCCTCACAGAACGACCAAGGTGATAATCTCCTTTATCCTTCAATGTCAAGGAGACTCCTCACGAGTATTGTATTTGATTGCCAATAACAGAGATATCAGAGATATCGTTATATAGGCCCAGTTAGGGATCAAGGAGAAGGATTGTGAGTATTGAGTATTTAGTTTTATTTATTATTTATTTTTCTTATGACGATTGTTCACATTGTTCATTGAAGTTTACTTTTTCTAAAGAAACTGCTACATGTTCCCTCCTATTGCTACTATTGAGTTTTTGTATCACAAAGAAACTGTTAAGAAGTTGGAACTGTCCATACAAGATTCCTATGACTACTTAGTACAAAATGAAGAACAACACAATGATGGAAGGGGCTATATGCATGTTTTTTCTTGGCTGATTATGGTTGTGTTTCAGAGGCATCATGGTCGTACACGGGAGCCCCTTATGGGCCTCCAAGACCAGCAGAAGAGCGTTAGGTAACCATTTATTTGTAAAAGATTAAACTTACATTTAAAATATGTGTTTGTGCGTGTTTTTTCCTATCAGGCGTTCTTTGGGTCCTTGTTGTGTGTTGCCTTAGGAAGTATTTGTATTTGTTTATTGTTTTTCCTTGGCTAGTTCCTAGTGCGTAGCATTTTCTCTATTGAATGTTTAATGAAATTGGACACAAACCTAAATAAATGTATTTGGAAACACACACAATTAAAAAAAATGAAATTAGATAATGTCAATTGATATGACTAAATGTTTTTTCTTAATTTTTTTTTTCATTTCATGTGAGGGTGTGCCCAACAATATATATTTGTGATTGTGTCCATGAAAGATAGATTAAAAATTTGATAATGACGACGTTAATTGGTGAGAATGATATTGTGATGTGGTGTCATTATTTGATGAGTTAAATATTGTTTATGGTGTAAAATAGCATAAAAAGTGTATTTAACTCAATCATTAACCTCCACAAATATAATGGTGCAAAATATCTAAACTTATTCACTAACAATTGAAAGAAAAAAAAAATACACGAATATGATAACACCTTTTACTCTTTCGGATTGTCGTTCCTCTGGAATATTTTTTTAAAAAGTAATTTGTATTAACACAAAGTAGTTAAACTGAAGTAAATTTTAGTTTCATATAAAGACAAATGTGCAAATACAGAAATTATATTTTGGTGTAGAGAAAATAATTATACCATCATTCAAATTCTGGTGTTGCACCTCAATTGACTCTTCTATTTGAACACCTTGTAATCTCTCGGGTTGTCGTTCCTCTGAAATATTTTTTTTAAAGTAATTTGTATTAACACAAAGTAGTTAAACTGAAGTAAATCTTAGTTTCATATAAAGACAAATGTGCAAATACAGAAACTATATTTTAGTGTAGAGAAAGGAATTATACCATCATCCAAATTTTGGTAAGTGTCTTGAAACTTGTGTATTCTATATTAAATAGATAACTTTTTTAATAATAATTGGTGTTTTCAATGAAAAGTTACTACATTTAATTTCCTTAACATGTGCAATATTGCACATGTTAGACAAACCCTTTAAAAAAACCTCACACATTTTGTCACTGTCACTCTAACAAATTCTTTGTTGCTGCAGTATTCTAGGTTGGCCAATACGACGTCGCTTTCTCTCAACACAGAAAACACACAATCACCCATTTTTAGGTTTTCATTCGCTATTTTGCTACGATTGTGTAACTGTTTATGGTTTCTTGTTTTATTATACCACATTTTGATATATATTTGGTGTTTGTTTATAGAAATGGAATCATTGGTCTTCTTCTCAAAGGTGAAAGGCTCAAAACTTGGCAAGTGTTTAACTCCAACAAATGTTGATTTGGCGTTAAAAAGGAGAAATGAATTTAGTTCTACCGTTTTCTTCAATTATGGATTGATTTTCTTCAATTATGGACCAAACAGTACAACATGTCAAATACTTCATCGGCTCCGTAAAAGAAAAACTAATCGGTGATATTAATTTCTCCAATTTCATTTCCTATATTTTCGCACTATTGTTTTAATCTCAATTATACTAATTTTTATTTTATTTTATTATTTATAGGTTATGACTTCCGGAAAGGGTGATTGATTTCAACATGAGGAACGTGAGCAAATAAAATTAACTATAAATTGGTCGGTGGAAAACATTGCTTTGGAACTGGAGAAGGCTAGCTTCAAGGTTATCACTCTTCACTATAAATCACCATAAATGTTTGTTTGTAAATAAAAATGAAAACATAAATTGCATTTCAAATCTGTTTGGTTTCATATATCTTTGTATAGGCGGATTATAGATGGGTTTATAGCACAGACACTTCCAATAAAAGTTATGTCAGGTGTCTAACACAACACGTTTACGCCATTTTATCAAATTATAACATGTGTCGTGTTTGTGCTTTATTAGATGAAAATTAAAAACTATCGTTTCTTCATCCTCCAAGTCAATATATGCTAAAGTAGGAAATTAACAACTGTCATGTCCATAAACCTTTTTACAATGTGATATTTAATGATGTGTAAATGAACGTGTTATTTATTGATGTGTTATCTAATGATGTGTAAATGATGAATATTTGATGATATTTAATGACGTATTATTTAAGGATGTGTAATGGTGTGTATTTCATGATGTGTTATCTAATGATAAGTATTTAACAATGTGTAATTAATGTGTTATTTAACGATGTAGTATTTGACGATGTTGCTATTTAAAGATGTGTTGTCGAGTCATTAAATGATATCTATTGTTGATGTGATTACTTGACGTTCATGCACTCGTGGTCGAGTCTATTTAACGATAATATGGACAAAATCAGTAACATACCTCTGATGTCTAAAATATTTGACGTTGGTGATAGGCTTGGTACCATATGCATATACGGTCAAGTCTAGGAGCATTTGCTAATTTCTTAATTGATGATCAAATTTGTTTAAGTGATACTTGTTCATTGTGATTTATAAAATGATGTGGATGTTGATTGTCTAACAATGTGAAGTTGATTATCAAGCGATGTGAAAATATGATTAACTAACGATGTGAATAATTTATATATGAATATATAATTGATGATGTTTATGTGTTTTATGCCTTGTTTATATTCATTATCATTATGCGATTCTTATTTTGGATATATTCTCACCCCGATTGCGGATTGGACGCCTACGCTCTTGTGGTGTAGATATTCATGACGAAGAATCGTAGAAGTCTTGAGTTGGAGGACGATTAAGAGCATTTCTCGTTATTTTCTTTCGTTGGTTGGAGTGTTTTATTTTATTTTGGGTCAAGCCCTGATTCTGTAAAATTACTCTTAATCAAGTATTGATATATTTACATTGTCATAAATATAAAGCGGAAGCTAATTATTCATTTGAGAATAATGCAAGTATTAGTGAACAATAAAATAAAGTATTTACTTTGTCCCAAAATGATTGAGCATGTTTGAAATATACATTATTCACATAACATTTTGACTCTATTTTTCTATTGATATGTAAGGACAAATAGTAGCATATAAGATGTTGGATTTGTTTCTATGAATATTTTCAAAATATATATTTTTAATTTTTTTTTTTTGCTAATAGATAATTAAAAGTCCAAATTATGCATTAACATATGTGAAACATTCAACTAATTCAGTCATTTTATGACAGAGAAAGTAGTTAAGATTGCATTGAAAATTGAAATTATCACTCAACTTAGAACAAAATTGTATTACAAATAAATCATTCAATGAAGAAATGTATACGAGTAATTGATCAATTTATCAATAAATGAGATATTGAGTAATTGGAGTAGTTTTATGTTGGGAGATTTACTATGTTTTTTACTCAAGTAATGTGGGCACTTAGTTTGCATAATGTACACCATTACTACTAAAATGAAATTTTTAGTGCAGACACATGCCTACACAATGATGGATGTAGCTCCGCCATTGCCTGTATAAACTTTCTCAATGGTTCTTATATATATATATATATTATATATAAGAAAAAAATGTATTTGAGGGTATATATTAATAATTTACGCTACATGTGTATTATAAACATATAAGTTTAAATAAACTTCCACTATTGATGTTAATTTACGCTGCATGTGTATTATAAGCATACAAGTTTCAATAAACTTTTACTATTGATGTTAATTTACGCTACATGTGTATGATAAGCATACAAGTTTTAATAATTCTAAAATTGAAGAATGAACATCCTCAAATATATTTACCATCAATTTTATATGATTTAAATGTGTTTTGATCCTCAAGTATCTTGTCTTCTTAGATTCTTAGTCTTTATCCGCTCTTTGAAAATGGTTTGTGAGTCCTAAGTGTAAAATATGAACCACTTATTTGAGGTGCTTCGATCAAATTGATTAGATTTAAACAATTTTATTTTTTGCTTGATGTTGTTTAATATGACAAATGATAATATAACCCCTTTTTTTATAGTGAAATACATGTATAAGTTATAGTAGTTTTTTTTTACTCAACTAATTAGAGTAGTTGAAAGTAGATTGTGGAATTCATTTTTTTTTTGTCTGAAACTTTCGGTTTTCAAGTGGATAATTTGAAATTCGGTTGAGAGGTAGTGGTAAGGTCCGACAAAGTATTAATAAAATAATGTGTATATTGTAAATTAGAGTGTGCGGGCTATGTAATTAAAGCAATGTAATGTTGGAAAAAATTGATAAATACTCTTAGTAAAGCGACAAATAATTTAAATGTTTAATTAGTATACACCAACAATATAAAATAATTGTGTACTAATTAAATTCATACTTTAAAAGAGATAAATATTGTCATTGTATCTAGAATGAACTATGAAGTCATGAACTAAGTATAAACTTATTGAGAAATGACATGACAAAAGGGTCCTAAATAAATTGTTGGTTGAAATTTAAGAGAACAACTGTTGTAGTAGTATATTAACAGGTCTTGTAGATGTACAAGGGTTGGTGAAATCAATATATATATCTCTAAAACCAGACATAATCTGGGTTTTTTCGTCTATACTTGTTGTATGAATTAGATAGATATGAAGTTTTTTGACTGGTGTGAACTTGTCGACAAAACTAATGGTACCGAGGTTGAGTTATTTTTACTTTTTAAATAGAAAGTTGAGTTTTGAAAGCTCATCTCTACATATCAGAACAACGTTTAAAGTGGTGATGGAATGATGAAGTTGATGTTATTGGTCATGTTCATCTCTACTCCACTTAATTTATTTAGAAAATTAAATTTCAACTTTTAAAAAAATAAATTGACACAATTTTTAACTTAATTTTTTTTATTGAATTCCTTGACTTAGGCCACATGTTATTTGACGATACACCGGTAAACCGTTAAACTTGCATGTGAAATATAAAATTTTCAACATAAAATTTCAACTTTTTAAGCATTACCCTTAAAATATACACAGGTTTATCATACCCATTAAATAATTTGACGATACACTGCTAAACTTACATGTGAAATATTTTCACACTAACAACTATATCTATCTTATATACAAATACAATAGCAAAATAAAATCTTTTTAAAAAAATGGTCGAATCAAAAGACTACCACAATAAATGAAAATCAATAGCAAAATACGCAAAACAAATTAAATGATATAAAACTATGAATTAATTAAGGATGAGTTTTCTCTTACTATAGAAGTTGATATAATAAGATAACCAAAAAAGGATTTTGAAGACAACCACAAGGAATGGAGCAAACAAAGAAAGGATTTTGAAGAGAACCATTAGGATTGTTATGATTCGATTTAATGTTATCTCCAAAGTTGCCTCTCTTTACATTTGATACCAATCCATTTTCTTTCACAAGCCTTCCTTCTATCTATTTATTTATAATCTTTCAATGCCTTGAAACAGTTTCTCCATTATTTTTCCTGCTTCTTTTATAACTTTCCAACTTTAGTTCCATCTGCATTTCCACTGCATTCTTACCTTCGCATATTTCCATCCATTTTACCTTTTGGTGAACCATTAGTATTGTTATGATTTGATTTCCCATTCTTGTTACAGTGCCTTGCAAGTGCTGAGATGAGTTAACTGACCAGGTGGAGGGAGGAAGACACCTGTGCCTGGAACAAGTATTCAAGTAGGAGGACGCCTTGGAGGAGAGACGGTCCATCTTGTAGAACCAGGTTGGATCGGCACAAGTGTAGAAAATTGCATGGGAGGTGCGACTACCACCGGCACAAACAATGGCGGCATGCTGTTTGGAGGTGCGCGGAGGCAGACCTATCTCAACATGAATGCGTATATTTTTTAAACCATACACGAAAAAATTGTGTAAAAAAAGGACTACTAATTTTTAGTAGGTAAATTCACAAATTGATATTTTACATTGGAGTAGTCAAATTCACAATTTTTTACTCCTGTCTCTTAATTGTGTTATAAAAGTTGTACAACCTTACCATTTCTTTAAAGCAATGCAATTTACAACCAACATTACATTATTTCTGGTAAAACAAGACTCAAATCCAGTAAACAAGACCTGGGGTTCGAGCGTTGTAGATGAAAAAAAGATTGAGAGAAAAGAATTCACGGAACAAAGTTGTAGATGAAAAAAGATTGAGAGAAAAGAATCAACGGAACAAAGCTTAGTCATTGACAAAACGAGTGGATACTTCACATCACTAGCAATTATTAATAACTAATGCAATTTACAAACTTAATTTATTTATTAAAAAATCACTAAAAATAAAGAAAAAATTACAAGCATTTTCAAGGTTCTTGCTCATTGAAACTTTTTTGAAGAGTATGTTGGGATTGTAGGATAGACTGCAACTTTTTCTTTTATGAGACAATATTAACATTGTATGTGAAATCAATTACAAACCTTCCATTCAACTTGAACAAGAAAAGAACAAGGCTGAAGGAGACCGAAATGTGTACGACAAATAAACGGATAATTGGTTATATAACTCTTACAATTTGTCAATAAAGAAAAATCTTTTACAAACTTGTATCACTGATGTTCGACTTACTTCAATCTGATCAAAATTCGACTTATTTGTTTTAACATATACAACTTATCATGTTCAAATTTAATGTGTGGTGGAGTATTGTGTCTTAATATGTATACTTTGAACATTGCTCATGTATGTGGGTTCAATGATTGTATTAGGTATCTGTGTGCATGAACGTTAGATTCAAAAGAAAAAGTCTTCAACCTTATTCATTCAGTAGACAAGCCAAGCATAAAATTTAGCGTAAAGCTGGAAAAAAGAAACTCCATAAATCTTACTTGTTCATACACACGACCACAACCAAATTGTAACATAGTAAAAGCAGAGCCACCAACGAAATTTGCACAGATTGCGTAACAATCACTCAAACACGAGAACAGGCATTATATAATTATAACAAGATTCTATCAACTATACTTCCAATCATATTCTATCAGGGCAACAAGGAAAGCAAACATAACCAAGGAAAGCAAATGCCATTAAGCGTCAATCAAATCACTACAGGTAATAAAGAAAACGGAGAATTCTAACATGGCAAATATTAGGATTCATCACAGGAGAATCACAAGATAATTAGCTTTGTATTAGAAATGGTAATACTGTGAAATTGAGAGGGATTATAAGTGGTCTCTGATTCTGAGGATAAACCGTGAGCCCTTTGCAATCCCTTAGCTGCCTCACCCTACATTCCTAGTCCAAAGTTTACGGGTTTTGAGGAAAATAAAGACCGAGTCTAATGGGGTGAATCGTGAATGGGGGTTTGTAATGACAAACAACAATTCATGATAGCATGCTAAAATTCTGCCATTAACAAATTGATACCTAATCCTAGATCATGCACCAGCCACCTTGTTTCCCTTTTCAAGTTTATAACAAATCTCAAGTTGGTATCCTATTAGTTTAACTCCCCAATTACATTGGCGATTTGTGACTCGCTGTGTGAGGGGAAAAAATTATCCTAATTTGTATAAACCTTAAACAGCCTTCCGAAGATACTGATGCCAGTTTTGGATTGTAATATCTAAAGACATTCTGTAAATTGCAACAAGGGGTCCTCAAATATGGTCGAAAGAAATTACTCACATAAATTTTGAGGCCGAATAGCATAACTAAATCCTTGTAATGATAATCATTTGTGAGTTCCAAAGGTTGTCTCTTCTATATCTTCCTCACAATCGCAGATTTAGTTTTCAAAAGAAATAGCAATCATGTAAGTTGTAACTCTTGAATAACTCATTTACTATGGGAATAGAAAATTTGTTAGGGATGGTTGTTTTTCAATTTTTCCAAGAATTAGATTCCAGTCAAAACTAATATTTTTCATAAGATCCTTTCAAAGGGAATGGTAGTCTATATTTATAGACTTTCTATACACAAGGATAGAGTAGGGGAGCAATAGGCAATAGCAACTACCCTAGAACATAAAACAAACTAACCATCTCAGTCTATCCAATTAGCCCACATCCCTGCCAGACTCACCATGTCCCTACAATCCTACTCTATCCAGAACAAGGAATTAACTTTTGGGTGGCACAGGGTTATGACTTATGCCATAGATCCTGCTTGGGTCCAGTAATTTATTTCAAAGAACTCTCTCCCAAGCTACCCTGTGTGAAACTCAGGATATCCAAGATTTGGATTCCCCACTATTTCACAGAATCACAGCCACTAACCCCATGTTAGATTGTTACATACAATTACTTCAAGAGAGTAACCCAATGACATGACATTCCTATATATACCTCTACATGGGCAAATCAATTACAAGATTGGACTGTTCACGTTTACAACAAAATTAGAACTCTAGCAATAATAGTTGGAAAATTCCAATGCAAAATTTGTAGGTACAGAATTACAAAGCTAAAACGTGACTAGAATAAAAGCAACCATTGCAAGAAAAAAGTGTTCGCAAAGTATCAGTATCAATACTTAGACAGAATATATTGTTCACAGCACTACACAAGAGTCTAAGATATTTATAGCACAATGATTTATGAATACCAACTACTATACCCATAAAATGTAACATGAAAATTTTCAGCTGTCATTGTAATGAAACCTGAACATTGCTGTGCAAGCAAACCAACATCTTCAACCATCTATCTACCTTGGCAAAACCATAATCTGTATCAATTTTTTCAGCACCAAAATTACAATTCAAATTCATCTTCAAGCTTCAACGCCTCAGCAGCAGCCTCTTCCTCTTCATCATCAATGACGAAATAAGGATTATGCGCCTCTGGCTTGAACTTATACCCCGTAAACACATAGAAAGCAAGTGTAGCCAACTCAGCAGCAACCACACTAGTCCAAGAATACCGGTATGAAGTAATAGTCTCCAACGCATAAACCACAACCCTAGTGAAGTAAATGTAAAAGATAACAACAATGTAGTAATGCCTGAACAAAGTCAACTTCATCAAGTTAACCGCCGCTTTCCCATCAGTCCTAGCTGCCTCACGAAGATTCTTAATCGACCACACAATCGGAAACAACACAGCACAGCAACAAACAACATCAACAAGCAAGAAAATCTGTTTCCATGTAACCCAATCATGTCCATAAGGTCCACTCTCATCAATAACAACCTGAGCAATATTCGCAACAATCTGAAGCGGAATCACAATCATCAAAACCTTCTTTTCTTTATCCTGAAGAAACGGCTTCAAAAACGACCATCCAGTACCAATCAACACAATCAACGTAAAAAGCGATATCCCTTTCAGAAAACTAAACATATAAAACAATATATCCCATCCATGAGCACTTCCAGTACGCTTAATATACGACTTATCTTCCGCCTCACACAACAGATTAACAGCTTTCAAAATTATAACAGCAAGCATGAAATAATGAATTCGAAACGCGGTTAATCTTTTCTTATACAGAACACTAATCCAAACCGCAGCAAGGGTAAAATAGACCAAAGAGAAGACAAAATAAACCCTAGGTAGAATTGTTCTACCAGCAGAAAGATAATCACGAACGTGACTTTTTCCATCGAGATTATACATAGCGGAATTAACATCCATAGAAACCTTAAGCTGTTGAGGATGACAATTAGCGAAAACGAGATTATACTGATCTGAATCGGTTTCATTGTAAAGAGTATTGAAGGATTCTTTACCGTTAAGAGAAGAGAAAGTGAAAACGGATTTAACGAGATCAGATTGAAGAGCGCAACGAATTTCACCGTCTTCAAGTTGTTGAAGTACGTGAAGCCATGAATCGAGAGTGCAGAGGAAGAAACCGACTTTGGAGAGATCGAGATTTGAGTTAGAGAGTGAGATTTTGGAAACGTTGAGTTCGAGAACACCGTTGTGTGTGAATCCGAATTGATCGAAAGGGATGATGGGACGATCGTCGCTGCGGATCTCGGAGAAACGGATCTCGGAGAAGGTGGTTGGGAGGGTGGTGAGGAGGAGGAGGAGGAGAGGGAGGAGGTGGAAACGCTCCATCGTGTGATGAAACGTTTGAGATTTGGATTTGGATCTGAGAAATTTGAGAATTTGATTTAGGGTTATATGGTTATGATTATGAAGATTAAGGTATGGTGTCGGTGGATGAATGAAAATGAAAATTCACGACGTACCAAAAATGGGTAAGTTGGGATTATCACCTGAGTGGTGAAGAAGACAAGACGCGGTTTGTTTGTTATTTTATTTGCTAGTGGTGGTTTGTTGTATACGGAAATTGTATTGAAAAGTTAATTAGACTTGTGTAAGAATGGAAATTAGTGGGAATTAATGACTTATAGACGTTTTTCTTGGCATATGTCATGTAAATTTACATATTTTTCTTTGATTTATTTATTATTCAAGGTCTTATCTTATGTAACATGAATGGAAATTAGTGGCAACTTGCACGTATGAAATATTGGAAAATTTTGATTTGGTTTATTCGTCTAGACGGTCAAATTTATTAATTACATTTTGGACCGGCCTATATTTTCCATATTATAATATTATAATACCTCAAAAAAGTAAGTCTAGTATTGTGATAAATATTGAGTCAAAAGAAAAGTGTAATGATAAATATTGTTCAAACTTCAAACTACTCTTCCTATTTTATTTGTTGTCTCATGAAAATATTTTAATCCCACTTTTCTAAAATTAAGAATAGTACCTGTCAAGAAAAAATAATACTAGTCAAAATTAGGGTTAAATAAGTAAATAATCTCATAAATATACCAATATTTAATTTTAGTCCCTTAAAATATTTCTTAGGTTTTTGGTCCTTCCAAAAAATTTCATTTATGAAATTAGTCCCTGCTCTACATTAAGTATTACACTAGAGACTAATTTCATAAATAAAAAATCTTAGACAGACCAAAAGCCTAAAGAATATTTTAGAGGGACTAAAATCAAATGTTGATATATTTAGGGGACTATTTACTTATTTAACCTTAAAAATTAAATTGAGATTGACTGGCCTTTGACTATGTTTTGTGAGTTTGTATGCATGAACAAATAATGCTGTAGAAATCTATTCAAATAAATCATTAGAAATAGAAAGTATAAGTAACGACATATTCTATATATTCAAAAAAGAAGACATATTCTGTATAATATCTCATTCGTTTGTAATGTTGGTTTGTTTTTTTCCCTTTAATGGCAACTATATTACAGTAACAAGAAAACCTCAAGACGAAATCATGAGAAGCTTGTAGAATACAATAATACTGTCATGGAAAATTATCCTGCTCATGATTGTAGCTTAGGACATATACTGGAGTTTGGATTTGCTACAGAACCTGCAAGTTATTTTTGTGTTAGTATATAAAAATCTTTTGTTTGATTGAACACAAAAGGAGGATCATAATTACATATATCAGCATAGCAAGGTTGTTTGGAGACTGGGTCGTCTTCAAATGAAGGCGGGGTTTGGCCATAAACCATATCACAGCTCATGTCTTCAAAATCTGAGATTAAATTCATATAGATGTCAATAAAAATTTAGAATGAACTCTTAATTTTGCATGTAAAAGAATCCAAAAGATTTGGTCAAGTCATACACATGTCATCATTGTAAAGAATGTGAACTTGAACTTTTGGCTAGTAATGATCAAAGACAAGAAGACATACTTGGAATCATTGTTAATGGAAGTCCAAATTCATTAGTGAAAAAATCTTGGGTAGGAATCTTGCACATATTAACACACTGTCCAATACATCCACTGTTCTCCAGGTACCTGAACAAGAAGAAAAAAATATAAACAAAATCAACAAAAATTCATTAAAAGGCCATAATCAATGCAAAGATTAGTTTCTACGAAATTAAATAGTTAAGCAGACAGCTCGATCGGTGAGCTGAGGTCCATCAAAGAGGGGCAGATGTACATTGAAGCATGGTGTGGCAGCTGCCACACCAGATTCTAGCCAATTTTTTTTTATTTTTTATATGCAGCATAACATAAGGCATGGGAAAGTGGAAAATAGAAAACACACACAACACAAACAAAACAAGCGTTGTTTCCTCTCTTCTCTCTACTCTCACAAAGAATCGCCTTTCTTCTTCTCTTCTCACAAATCACAATTCACAACCTCTTAACAAACAAATTGCAAGCTTCTGTCATGGTGCGAGTTTTTGGGTGTCTGCTGTGACACTTGCTGTTGCTGCAGGTGCTGTTTTTTAGTTCTGTTTTGGTGGGGGGCTGTTAAGTGTTGTTTTGGTCCAGCCTGCAGAATTTTGTTTTGGTGCAACTAGGTGGTGAGCTCTGTTGTGATGCAGGGGTATACTTCTGCTGGCATTTTGCTTGTTGTATATTCCGGCATCATGACCGAGTGGTTTTGATGTTTAAGTGTGCCGCCTATATACGGTCACTTTTGTATTTTCTGCCATTTTTTCCGCGAGTTGTGGGTGTGTCTTACACCTTGACGATGAATAATATTTGCCATAAAAAAATGTTATATATTATTTTTAGTATAATTTGTATTATAGTTTCTTTAATAATTTTGCCACACTAATATGAAATGTTTAGATCCGCCCCTGCATCAAAGGAGTAATAATCAGAAGGTCCAACCTTCGAACCATGGATAGTAGATACTAACATAGCATGCTATAAATTAGCCTAAAAAAATAACCATTGATAGTCCTGTTCAAGACTTTCCAGACTCAATTGATTTACTTCCATTCATACAAAGTCAAGTCGAAATATATATCTACATGTTTTGACACACAAACACACACGCGCACACACATACATCTGTGTTTAAGTTCAATTACCAATCTTAGAGACATGAAATCTACCTGCATTTCTTTATATGGACGCCACTCTTTTGCTTCACCCCATTTATCTCCACTTCTATAACCTAGTACATACCAATAATCTAAATATCAATGACAAGCAAAAAATATAAATAGAAAAACTTATAGGGTAAATGACATATAACTTCCTTGATATTTCAGCCATTTTTTGTTTTCACACATGAATGTTACATAAACCTTATAAAGTTTCAAATAGAAAATAAACATTACTCTACACTTTAGCATCCCATGAGTAAAATGAAAGGCATGCCAATTCAAAAAGGTTGAGTTACTTACTTGCAAGTTGCAAGCTGGCTTATCTCGTACATTTTCATTTTAAACCAAACTTCAGAGGGTTGTGAGAGTTACAAAATGTCTTGGTCTTTAAAGTTAAAAATGATTAAAAACAAGGAAATCAATGGTAATACATGCAGCTCTGCAAACCTACAATCCTCTCCAAAGTGGAAGCACTTGGACAAAATTACATATCTTGGTGAACTTTAGGGTGCGTTTGGTTAGCAAAATCGTAAGTACTAGACAGAAAAGTACAAGATAGAAAAGCACAACACAAGACAAATTTTTATATTATTGATTTTTTTTTTGGTTTTATACGACTTTTGGGGGACGAAATGTTCTTTTGGTATTTTAAACAACTTGTAAGTGGGACAAACAGTTGTGTTGTGGTTTGGTGAGGACAAAAATATCAGTTTTTGGCCTGTCCCTTGCCTCCAGTTTGTCCTGTACCTGAAATAGTTTTACAAATCAAACACTGGACAACTTGAGTTGTTCTGTCCTGTGCTTCGTTTTTTAGCAAATCAAACGCAAGTGTGCATGATAGTAGAAGTTCTTACTGTGACAAATTGACAGTGTTTGAAAAGCATGTTCCTAACTTCCAATATATAAAACGTTTTTACTTTGATATTGATAAACATTACAAGTATTTTTGCTTTCCCGGAGGATTTACCACCATTTGAAAACCGATTCAGTCCACTGACAAATAAATGGATTGAAATAAGAAATTGTAAGTGATTAAAAACCTTGAAATGCAGAACGCTTGCAAAAAAAAATTAGGCAAACCAATGCTCTTATGAAGTTAAACAACACTAAATTGATAGGTAGCAATATAAATTACATAATTGGCAAATAGAATTTAGTAACAAAATCACCTCCGAAGGACCAACTAGCCAGTGGAAGAAAGGCACTGTCAATGCAGCATTAAACTCTGCAGCCCATCTTGTTGGTGGAAATAATTTCCTAAACTGCAATAACGTAGTTAAAAGCGACTTTATTCCTTCAGTCAAAAGATTCATATTGCATTCATAATGTACATATTTCAAACTAATACAGGCATGAGAGCAGATTTAGCAGATTTGGTGAGCAGATTCAGAAAATCCCCAAATGAATAGCCAACATGGGACACTGAAAGAGTATTATATAGCAGATTTGGCGCTCCATTCCTACTATGAGCCTTCCCAAATCAACGTTCCAAACCCTCTCATGGCTCAATTTCCACTAACAAAATTGAATGATATGAAAGGAGTAATGGATTATTCACTTTTAATTTTAGAGACTATATTAAAATTTTGTTAATTATAGTGCCTAAATTGTCAAATGCAGGACAGACCCAACATAAGTGGAGGCCTAATGACAACTCCAAACAGATTAGCAAGGACTCCTCTTTATAGGAGGTCTGCTAAAATACTTCCTCCATAATGAAATATAAGCAAAAATGGTAATTGAAGAATTGATGTATACATTGACTTTTCAACTATCACTTTTGTCAATATTTCATTCCGGAGGGAGTATTAAGTATGAGGCCTCTTTCTATAACATTTTTTCTTAACTATGCATCTCTTTCTGAATGAGGCCTAAAGCGAACAACTTAGACCTTGTTTCGATAAACAACTTAATTTGCAGCTTATAGCATGAGTGCTTACAGATAAGCTATTTCTATAACATAAGATAAAATAAAGTCAAACAGTTTTGGTATTTTTATACCTTCTTAAAAACATTGTCACAATTCACAAGTAGTACCAGTAGATAATTCTATAATCCTTGAAAGAAACATAAAAGAGAGTAAAAATTCTATAATTTCCACCTGAGCAGGCGCACCTGGAGGAAGCATAGAAAGAAGAACCTCACGAACAACTTCTTGTTGCTGCAAACGAGACCGACGCAACATTACTCTTTTCGACACATCCACAAAAAACTCATAATCATACTCCCAAACATCCAACAAACCCTTCTTTTCCTTCTTCATTTTAGCATTCCCTATTACAGGCTCTGCAAATGGTTCCATTTTTCGTGCAAACAAAGTCATGAAAACCTTCTCAAAAATACTGTCATTGTAACGTGTCTTTTGTCCTAGGGGAGCTGGTTCACCTGATGGTTCAGCTATACCACAACGAATGGTAGCAGTAGCACCATTTGCTCTTGGAGCGCATTTTAGTGGAGTTATTAGCTGAGGAACAAGCTGAAAGTTAAGAACCACCATTGATTAATTCACACTCTTGAGTTTCATCACACTTCCTTCTACTTATACTTTATAAATAAATATTATTTTTGGCTCTAAAATTTAGTCCACCAAATATACTTACGAGTTTCTAGATTAATGGATGGGTATATTGGTTCTTTGTAGTTTGTTATAGACCACACGTTCTTTTCTTTTTATTACTATTGTTTTCTTAATTTTAATGTAAAATTGAAATATAGGTTAATTGGATATTTATACATTAAAATTAAAAATATAATAATAGATATTGCTATTTAATGTAGGAAATGAAGACGATCTTGACTTGACTGGAAACTAGGAATGGTGTAAAGAATAAAAATAATATAGGCTGATATTGTGTCAAAAAAAAAAATATAGGCTAATATCTTCACTAATAAAAAAAAATCATAGTATAATAAGTTTACATAAAAAAAGAAAAAGTAAAGCTGATGGCTGGATTTAATTCCTCGTGGCAACATATGGACTGCAAAAAGTTAAGACGGAAGCCACGCTTCATTTCTTCAGTGAAGTGACCCTTTATCAATTATCTATTTGGGAGAACCAATAGTTTTTTTAGTAGTTTTTTTGAATAAATAGTTTTTTTAGTAGTGTCATTTGAATTTTATCAAAAAAAATATTATTTGTACATAAAAAAATCTTCGACCACCACATCAATAAATATTTGACTATTTCCACGATCCTTATTAAAATACATATTTTACAACTAATGATGCGACTAAACAAAAATAAAAAACAATAACAAAAATCAAATATTATCTAATCCAAAGAATGCATGTGTCGCTTAATAACATTCTAGTTGGGATAACACTTGGGTGACATAAAATTGATGACATTGGTGACATTGACCAACCACAATGTCACATGTAGCTTTTTTCTCTCTCCTTCATATGGATTGTGACATTGTGATTGGCCAATGTCACCAATGTCACCCAATTCTATGTCACACAAGTGCTACCCATTCTAGTTGTCAACTTATCATTATGCTATTTTCTTTTATAATAACATGGCCAAAATTCAAACAAAGAGAAACTACAAAGTGGAGGAGAGAAACACCCTTAAAATTATTAGAACGAATTTACAATATCTTCGATGAGGGATCCTGGCATATCATCACGGCAATTTATTTTTACGGTCTTGTTAACTTGTGTTTTAAGGGCACAAGATAATAAACTAAATAAAGAAATTTAACTTTGGAAATTGTGCATTCATAGCCTTAAAAACTTAAAAGTTTATATTTTCAATACAATATTTATTGTTTCATTCTATTTAAAGATTCTTATATTGTGTCTTAAAGGCACAAGTTAACATTTCTCTTACTTTTATTATAAGCAAAATTTGAGCAAATAGATTTGTTTGGTCCTTACAATTGTACAAATCGATCTAATTCATTTGCAATCTTTTTAAAATATCTAATTAATCCTTTAATTTGCTTGGCATCCATCAAAAAAGTCTATGTAGAGTTTGACTATTAGGCACATATAGAAGAACCAAATTCATAGATAATTTCAATGAAGTTATAAAAAAATGTTTCATTTTCTCCCTTTTCCCAAATTTGTTACCCAATTTTTTCACTTCTTCTGCTCTTTCACTTTCTCTTTCTTCTACACCAAGAACCCTAAAAACAAACGCTCTATAATCATTGATCGACTAGAACTAAAGAACGACGAACAATTTGAAGAGGTAAGTTAATTTCACATAGTTATTTATTTTTTTTGCTCTTCACTCATCATCATTGTAACGCCCTATTTTTATTATCTATTTATTTTATCGAGTTTAGTGTCTTTTTATCATATTTTATTTGAATAATTGCGATGTGTGACTTTTATATTAGGTGTGGGTATTTATTAGTGGTTTAGTATGACATTATTAGTGAATGAATATAATTAAATTAGATTAATGAGGCATAAGGGCAGTTTTGGAGTAAGGAGAATTTGTTAGGTGAAGAATAGGAGAGGTGTAGTTAGTGAGATGAGTAGT
>Ga0209282_1000357_pt1 | contig 22414 bp, 21 predicted proteins | sample Mtrugardesep15_FD_187529 | JGI IMG/M metagenome (GOLD analysis project Ga0209282, IMG submission 187529) | Root nodule microbial communities of legume samples collected from California, USA - M. trunc garden sep15 (SPAdes) (version 2) | ecosystem: Host-associated > Plants > Roots > Nodule...
ACTATGATGGCAAAGAAAGTTAAAGGGAAATTGAGGTAAAGAGAGGGAAGAATCTACCTGAATTGAGTAATTATTTCTCAAATGATTTCATAAACTAGGATTGGTATTTATATTAATACTAATGAATCTACCCTTCTAACTGACTTTGTGCAGTTAGTTACAGGTAATTGTGGTTAGCTAAACTAACTCTAATTAACTGAGATAACTGAATAACAGATTGTGGAATCTGTTATTCAGTTTTGGTAAGCTACTGGAGGGAGTACTGCAGTTACTCTAGATGGTTTACTGCTACTTTTTACTGTCATTTTATTGTTCTAATCATCCACTGAAATTGTTACTTTTTACTTTCCCTTTATTACTCGTCAGAATTATATTTGTATTTACAAGCACATTCAAAAACTTTTACCAATGTAGACAAGGTCTTCACTGACAACTTTTATTTTACATTTTTCTTGTGTACCCTATGTAACACAATAATTTAGCCTTTGGCTATATCCATTCACTACTAGTACTATTTATGTATGTAGCAATACGTTGGCTAAAGGATACAAAAAATATTATTCAACATCCAGAATATACATTCAGCAACAATTAAATGAGGTGGACTTTTCCTCTTCAAGCAAATACCACTAATGTCACTTTGATGAAAACTACAGACTCTAGCCTCAACGGTGCAAGTTGTGTCCTCAATAGAAAAGGATTTGTTACAATGTAATGATAATAAGCAAAATGAAGGTATATTTCACTTGATTGTAATATGAAATTTTACTCATAGTATCTTCAGACTAGGAAATTTCAATTGAAGCCATGTAAGCTAGATGGCCCACTATTTTTTTTACAGCTTCTTCAGTTTTGCTTTCAAGTGAGGCTGAAGGGTAACTGCATTTGTAGACATGTCAACGTCATAACAAAGATTCCCTTCAACTAGTCGGAAACATCTCTTGATCCCAGTAACCTGTATGGAATGCATACAACGTTTCAAGTCTCGACATCACAAACAGAATAAATGATGAGTTGATCCATTTCAGACCCTACTTTCTTCTTTTAGCATTGTAGTACTAGTGAATATGGTAGTAACATGTTTCTTTGATTTTCTACCATAGGCATAGATGAAACAAAACAGTTTTGTAAGCGAGATCTCAAAATAACGACAAGTGTGATAGATAGGAGTTCCTATCCAAGTTTATGTTAATATCACATCAAAATCTTCTGGCCAGAAAGAAGTAATAAAAATGAGGTATTACTTCACTTTGGATTTTTATATGTAACTAGTGGTTGAGGGATCAATGATTCATCAATTTTGGTAATGCTAAGCGAATCTTTACAAGAATATCAAAATATCCGAACTAACATGGTTACACGTTATCGTTACTCCATAAATGTTTAGATTCATGTTTTCCAAAAATTAAATTACTAGAAAATCAAAAATACATTGAATGATTTAATCTACCAATTGTTTAATAGTCTGTCTCTTCTTATCTCTGTAATGTTCAACTAGGCCTCGGTATACTGTAAGAATATTCCTTGTAGATTATGATAAAAAAATATCTGGAAAGTCAGTCATTGTACAACTTTAACACAAGATTTTGAAGTTATAGCAGTGAATTCCAGATCATCAATTATCTGGAACTCTTACTATCCTGCACCAGAATCCAAAGCCTTAAGTTATTGCCTAGTTTTGTGTTTAACAACTACTACTCCTGGACTCAACTAAGAAAAAAAGTAGTCATTTTGGCGGACCAAAATATAACTAACCTCACCCTATTTAATGATATTATTCTCGAAATACCCTTCAATGAATCAAGTTTCCATGAAAAATTAAATGACAAGAAAGGATAGTTTGGAAAATGCAATTATCTTTTTACTGCATCAAGAAAATTAAATGAAATTAATCACTTTTCTTAATCTATGTGTAATTAGTTATCTTTACTAATAATTGAGTCTGGAGGGAGTGCGTTGATCTAGTCTTAACTTAATTGGTTCCAATCAGACAGCACAAACGAAAAACAAAACGATAGGCAAAGCAAGGCCAAATAGAACATATCTTTCTGCATGAAATTAACCTAAAGGAAGCCATTCAATTACTATGATATGAGCATGACACGAGACATTGGTATTGATGCATTTGGGAAAGACTATCATGCTAAATCACCTTGGAAGCATTCCCCACCAGTTCACTCTGAAGCTGTATCACTTTCTCTTCAATGTTATATGTCCCTTTCTAGAATTTAATAGCACAAAATGTCAAGAGCTAACAATGGAAGCCGAAGGAAATCACAAAAAGAAAAACAGAAAGTAATACCATGCCGTTTGGACCTAGAACCAATTAAGTAAGCAAGATTTTAATGTCAAAACTCAAAACTAATTCTTAGAATTTGGGTTGGGCCTAACTCAACCTTACAGAATCAGCTTGTAAGGTGAGGGTTGCCAAAGCTTTATAAACACTACACATCATATCTCTAGCCAATGTGGGATTAAATTCACCCCTTTACACCCAACACAATGAAGCTGTAGGAGGCTTGAATGAAGACAAACCCAAATGCCGCATTTAGGCGGCTAGAGGTTGAATTTCCAAAACACCCTGTTTTGCTTGGGCCCAATGAGCCTGAAGCGTGGAACGACGCGGGAACCCCAACAGCGGGTCTGGGATATACTTTGATACCATCTTAGAATATCGGTTGAGCCTAACTCAACCCTACAAAATTAGCTTATAAGGTGAGGACTACCCCACTTATAAACATTGTTATATCATGTCTCATCCAATGTGAGACTCTTAACACGGACAAGACTAGACATCTAGAGCATGAACCCAGTGGTGGTGGATAGTAGAATCCTGATAGCAAGTGGCCCAACGGATCTTGGATTGGCTCTGATACCAAATCCGAATGTGGGTTGAGCCTAACTCAACCTTATAAAACCGGTTTGTAAGGTGAGGGCTGCCCAATCTTTATAAACACTACACAAGCCGTATCTCTAGGCAATTTAAGACTAAATCAACCCCTTCACACCCAACACAATGAAGGTGTTGGAGGTTGCAATAAAGGACCCAAATGCCGCACATAGGCGGCTGGTGGGGGGCACAATACAACCCAAATGCCGCACATTGGCGGCTAGGGGAGGACCACAGTAAAGGCGAAATTTTGAACACTAATCAACAACAACAATAATAATATAAAACCACCCCATAATTTTGTTTGTTGAAAAAGCCAACCCATATTTTGGAATAGCATATCCTAATATGGAAAAATGAACATGATATAAGTAATCCATTGCATAACTTATACAGCAAGGATATTATTGATGGAAGAGATGCAATTGCAATGTTTTTTTGCAAATGAATGAAGAGATGAACTCTTTTGGAATAGGTGCTTATTTGTAGCAAATAGAACATGTGTTTGTCACATAGGTTGACAAGTAAGGAATAAATTTAAGGAACGAGGCTTAGTACAAAAAGCAACTAAATCAACTTGAGCCTTCAAATCCACCAATTCTAAGATAAGGAACATAGATACACACACAAATCTGAAGCCAATTAGTTTAACAGTGTTTATCCTTGAAACAAAAAACAAAATAGAAAATTGAAAAGAAGTAGTACCTGAACTTCAACAAGACCATTACTTTGAGCAATAACAACTTCAATGATTCCATCAGGTTTAGGACGCCAATAACCACTCTCAGCATGCATAGGCTCACCAGAACTAAGTTTCCATGTCTTCTGAGTATACCCTATCACAGGCTACACCCATCCATTTCACACAATCAATACACAACAACAAAGTTAACAAGAATCAAAACCAACCCATTAATAAAAAACCACACTTTGAGAGACCCAAATGAAAATCATGAAGAAAGAGGGAGGAAAAGCAGTAACCTTGTTGGGTGGATGGTAAAAGTGAAGTTCTTCACCATAGGAGAAGGAGTTGATGGTGGGGTAGCCACCTTCTCCTTGGCCTCTCCATGTTCCGAGAAGGTATGAGAGTGGTGCCACTGCCGGGTGATATACCGGCGGCGAAGATTCCGGTGCCGGAGAGTCATTGTTTGTATCCATTTGTTTCTTTTTAGTTTTTCTTTGGAAAATGTGTAGTTAGTGTAAATAACAATGTATGTTGATTTTTTGTTTTTTTTTTTTAAAATGGTCATTGGGCAAGATAAAAATATAAATTTTTCATTAAAAACAACAAACTTTTTATTTTCAAAATGTTAAATACACAATTTTTTTTACACTTTTTAATACAATATTTTTATATTAGTTTTCTTAATCAATGTTTGAGGAACACATATTAGCATTTCTCTTTTAAAATTGACTATTGATCTCCTATTTAATTTATGTTTAACTTTAGCCATTAAGCTTATTTTACCGCATAACAAAGATTATTAAGTCATAATGAATATTCATATCAACAAAAGTATGTTAAATAAGCAATGTCATATCATAGAGGTTACATCATTAAAAAACATCACAAGGGTCAAAATTTAGAATTAAAAATTAAATGTTTTTTTAGAGGAAAAAAAAAGGGTATTCTGAATAATTAAAAAAAAAAAACTACTAGTGTTAAATATAAAGTCATTACATTTACTGCTGCCTCCATGGCATATTTGATTGATGATGTGGCCAACAAGACTACTTCCCCTGCTGCCAAAGTCAACTAAATTAGTCACTATTGCTGCCACAAAGATACAAGGGAAGTATCAATCCGAAGGTTTGAGACTGGGTGGTGCTTGTTAAGTGTCTCCCTAACAAGTTCCTTATTAGAAGGTCTAACCATGTTGCGACCCACGCATCATTAAGCACATAGTCCAGTGCAGAAACATCTACACTGCTATACTATAGTATAAGAAAAGAAATGTTAAGAACTTTTTCTTCCTAAAATTAATATGATCTCATATTTTTAAAATGAGTCTCAAAAAAGTGTTAGAAAGAGCGTGTTGTTAGCACTTAGCAGTCGATGCTTTCTAGTAATTGAAACATTTTTATGAATTTAACTTTTTACTAACTTGCTCTAGTAGAATCCTAATCATAAAGCATATGAGACATGGAGTCCACGTGACTTAATCCCCACCAGCTTTAATCAGCTTCAAATACTTCATACCTTGCAGTACTGCAATTCCTTTACCAATGGCAGGTGAAAAAATCCCGAGAATGCAGAAGTACGACATAACCTAACATCAAGTGCAACTTATACTTGAGGTGTTCCACTCATTGTTTGAATTGCAATGACGCCTTTTTCCCCTTCACTTGTTGCACTGCAAGTCGAACGAGGTCAATTCTTGCAACAAATATACTTATCACAAGGCAGTTTCGGTTATGCTACCTAATTGACATCTATTTCGTTGTCTTTAAAGAACTAGTCAGTCACATTAAATGAAGAAGTAGCCTTGTCATTTTGATAGTTTTAACTAGAATATCAGTGATCTGAATCATTTGTTTGTATGTAAAAATTCTGACACCTTCATCGACCCAAGTAATTCAGTTTGATTTTTCAGCGAGCTTGATGAATTCTCTTATCAAAACAATCTTTAAGGTATCAAAACGAAGGAATACAAGGTTAAACATTAACCAACCAACTCATATACATAATTGACGGTGAAAATATGTCTATATCAGAGTTAGTGGTGAAAATATGTCACGTTAATTGACGGACAAAGTCTATATCAGAGTTAATTTTGGGTGAGTGGCACCTCCAAAGATATGTTGAGTTAAAAAATTCAACATTTAAATAAACTACACTCCTTCAAAAAAAAAAAAAAACTACACAACGATACATTATAGTTTACAGTTAATTTGGGATGTCTTAGAAATGAAAACCAGAGGACTGGATCACTTTAAATGAAAATTAAATTTTAAAGACTATGATAGTATTATTTTTTTTGTTACAAAGCTAATAAAACAAGAAAAAAGAAAACAGGAAGAAAAAAAAAAGAAAACAAAGCTCAAAGTCTAGGGAAGAAGGTTCCCATTGCATCCGACTTGAGCATGCCAATGAGGTCTTGGGGAGCAGAAAGTTGTTGTCTGAAGATGCTCCTAGCTTGGTCATGTAATCAGCACATTGGTTACCCTCTCTAAGCGTATGTTGGATAGCGTAGTTGCGGAAGCTATGACATCTTTGATATCTTGAATGAGGACAACATAGGAAAGGAACTTTGAAACATCACCTGTTATAAGCTTAACGGACAGCTGAGAATATGAGACGCAAACCAATTCATCCAGACCCATGTCAATTGCTAACCTTAAACCTTTAAGAATAGCCGTTAGTTCCTCCATGAGGACACGGGTCGATAGTATAAAACTCTTTTACATCGTCAATAAAAAAAAAACCATTCAAAAAATATTATTATTATTTTGGAAAAAGTTATAATTATTTTTAGGGAAATGTTAACTAGTGTCCCGGGGCACTGGTTAAAGACTTTAAATAGTAACTTTTTATAAAAGTTTGTGTAATCAGTACATTGGAAATTGAAAACTTTTAAATTTTGAAAGAATAATTACTTTATCTAGAATGCTTAAAGAGTGCCCCGGAGGTGTTCTTTCTCCCAAAAGTGATCAACTTTCTTAAATTTGATTATGTTGAGGAAAGAACTATGTCCTTATTTGTGGGTTTTTAACTACTTTAAAGAGCGTTAAGTACGTATGTTTGAGGTGTTCGAGCTATTAAATAAATTAATTAAGAAATGCATAAAGTAAAGATAAAAATAAATGTCATGAAATAAAGTTAGTGTATAGGCTAATAGCTCCCAAAAAGGAACGATGTCCTTACTTGTGGGTTCTTTAACTACTTTAAAGAGCGTTAAGTACGTATGTTTGAGGTATTTTAAGCTATTAAATTAATTAAGAAATGCATAACATAAAGATAAAGACAGAAAAATGTAGATAAAAATGTTTAAAAGCTTTTGCAAATTGAAGACTTGTAAAACAATTTTATTTATTTATTAAGTGCTTTGAAAAGACTTTTTAAATTAAATAACAGATCTAGAATAAATTTGCTTGTGTTTGCTAGTTTTTCGGAATAGGGTTAGATGTACACTCACAACCCACTATCGGATCTTAATATTATTGTACAAGTTAACCGAGTGAGGAATTATCGGTTAATCAATAAGACGATGGGATCTTAATATTATTTTTAAATAACGGGTGAGATCTGTTGGGAAGAGGGATCAAGCTTTGCTATGTTATGTCATTGTTTTGGTAGGACCTAAGAAGATGGTTTTGAGCTCAACCTAAGTCAACTCAAAACCATCAAGTTGATCGCTCTGCCCAACAAATCTCGCCCGACCAACCATCTTCTTAGATCCAACCAAATCATTTAGTTTTTTTTTTCTTTCTATTAAATATATATTATTTGGTATATGGCCACTATACTTTTGGCAATTGGGAATCAACAATTGTTCTTGTGAATTAATAAGCTCCTTTATATGCATTGAAGATCAAATGGGGAATTTGTAAGAAAATAATAGAGGAAATGGTAAAGACAAAGATACTTATGTATTTTGGACCATGAATGAAAATACTGACTTGTTGCACCTCTTGGTGGATGCTATAAACAAGGGGTTGTGTGATGTCAGTGGGTCACTTAGCAAACAAAATATAGAACGAATTATCCTCCCTCGACTCAATGCCAAAACTAAATTCCCTAAAACTTATAGTCGCTACCTAAGTTGAATGAAATGGTTTAGAAATCAAAATAACAAAATGTCAACGCTTATGCGCAACAACTCTGGCTTTGGATGAGACTTGATTGCATAGACTTCTCAACTAATTGATGAAGTATGGAACAATTACCTAAACGTAAGCTAAGTTCATAATCTTTTAAATTTATTAATAGTTACAATTTTAGTATATTATAATATTTTAGTTTTTTTTTGTGGTGATGATATTTATAGTATATTAAAAATGATTATTTTTAGTCTCATCCAAGTCACAAACATCTTCGAGAAAAGAATATGATTGATTACGAGTATTTTAAGATTGTTGTTAGAGGTGAAATCTCTAGCGGAAATAGTTCTATAATAATAGACCCTGGTGATAGTGATGCAACAAATTTTGATTAAGAAAGTGAAATTCTTGGAATGGAAGGATTTTCACATGATCATAGTAGTGATGCATTCATAGCACCAAATATGAACCACCATATAAACTTTAAACCTCCACCACTTAACCAACCTAGTCCACCATCCTGTTCACCTTTAGATTCACAAGTTGCCATAGAAAAAAAATCGTAATAAATGAATTATATATCCAAGTATGGAGGAAGTTTTGGCAATGTTGGGATAAAAAATCAATGACATGTTATGGAAAACTTTATGTTAGCATTGAGACTATTGTTGTGTATTTTGAAATGATGTCTAACATGATGGAGTAAAGAGAAAAAAATATAGAGATAGATATAACGAAGAGTAATATTTGGGATGTTATAAAAGATATTCCTAATTTGGATGTCAAAACTCATACCGAGATGGCTGAATTGTTGAATAAAAATTAAATAAGAACCTTTTCTTGAAGATGTCACCGAAAGAACACTTGTCTTGGATAAACTTCAAGTTAGAGGATGATTAATATTTTGATCATCTATTATTAAACATATCATTTGAACATCTTGATTTTGTTGAACTATAATTTTTGGCATGTTCAACACTTCATAACATACTTCGCAAATAATGTCGCTCAAATAAATTTTCAGTTGAACCCACTGACGGGTCCTCATCTTCATCTTCAACGTTGCCAATTCATGAAGTCAATAATTATGAACCTAATGTTCAAACACAAGAGCATGTACGAGAGAAGATGATAACTTATGGAGAACTAGTATAGGTTTAGATATATTAAAAAATACTATTTAAGATAACATGAAGTTAGAATCACTTTGTTATTATTACATAGGATTTATAAGATATGATTTTAATGGATTTATAACACAAACTTTTAATGGAGTTATAATATAGTGATTCTAAATTCATGTTCTTCTAAGTAGTATTCCTCCACATATCTAAAGATATACTAGTCTTCCATAAATTAGCATATTCTCGTACCTACACTTGTGTTTAAACATTGGGTTCATAATTATTGTCTTTGTGAATTGGTAACATTGAAGGTGAAGACTCGTTAGTAGGTTCAACTGAAAATTCATCAAAACAATATTCTTTGCGAAATCAAGATGTTTAAAATAATATTTTTTTTAATAAAAAAAGGGTCAAAATATTAATCATCACTTGACTTGAAGTTTATCCAAGACAAGCGTTCTTCCGATGTCATCTTCAAGAAATGCTCCACATTTGCTTTAGTGTTCAACAATTCAGCCGTCTTGAAACTAGTTTTGTCATCCAAATTTAGAATATATTTTATAACATCCCAAATATTACTCTTCATCTCTCTATCTTTGTCTCTATCTTTTTCTCTCTTTTCTCTGTCATGTTAGACATCTTTTCAAAATGACCAACAATAATCTTGATCTTAACAGAAAGGTTTTCCATAACATGTCCTTGATTTGTTGATCCCAACAACGCCAAAACTTCTTCCATACTCGGATCTAATTCTCTTATTACGATTGTGTTTTTACGGGAACCTCTGAATCTAAAGTTGAATGGGATGGCGGACTACGTTTGTTAGGTGATGGAGGTTTGTATCGTGGTTCATAGTTATCGGGTGATATGTATGCTTCAGTGTTGTGATCATATGAAAATCCTTCTATTCCAAAATTTCCACTTTCTTACTAAGATGTTGTTGCATCAATATCATCATGGTCTACTGATATAGAACTATTTTCGCTAGAGACTCTGCTTGCAACAACAATCTTCAAACAATCATAATCAATCAAAATCTTTTCTCGAAGATGTTTGTGACTTGGATGAGACTAAAAATAATCATTGTTAATATACTATAAATATTATAATGTACTAAAATTTTAAATATTAATATATTCAAAAAATCATGAACTTTGCTCAACTTTTAATAAATTGTTTCATACTTCGTTACTAGAAGTGAAAGTCTTTGTAATCTTCTCTCATCCAAAGCCAGATTTTTGCGCATAAGCATTGACATTTTGTTATATTGATTTTTAAACCACTTCATTCAGCTTAAAAAAATGACTATAAGTTTTAGAGAATTCAGTTTTGACATTGATTCAAAGAAGAATTATTTGTTCTATATTTTGTTTGCTAAATGACTTATTGACATCACGCAACCCCCTATTTATAGCATCCACGAGTTGCAACAACTTAGTAGTTTCCTTCATTGTTCAAAATATATAATTATCTTTGTCTTACCCTTTTCTCTTTTTTTTATTTTCATTTTGTCAATCTCCCATTTGATTTGATCTCTAATACATGTAACTAGTAACTATAGATTGATAGCATCCATTTGTTTTTTGTTCTATCACCGTAACTATCAGACATTTTGTCTTAACCTTTTCTCTGTTTTTTATTTTCATTTTCATTTTTGATTTGATCTCTAATACATATAACTAGTAACTATTGATTGATAGCATCCACATTTGGTTTTTTGTTCTATCACCGTAATTATTGGACATTTTGTCTTACCCTTTTCTCTGTTTTTTTATTTTCATTTTCATTTTGTCAATCCCCCATTTGATTTGATCTCTCTAATACATATAACTAGTAACTATTGGTGTCCCCTAACTGCAAAGTTTGGTGACTATATACCAAATATAGAAAAACAAAACTACCTAACAACAACACAGTATCAAGGAAGATAAAATAATTAATCATTATACGCAAATAAAATCAATGAATCAATAAAACTTTCAATCGTCCATAAAAAACATAACAAAAAAAAAATCACAATTTGACAAAGAATTGGTGTATATTTGATAGCAATGGGTCGTTCACCACGTGATCGGCGTATAATTCATGACCATGACCATGTATATAATTGATAACAATGAATCGGACCTAAAAAAATTCAATATGAACTAGGGTAGTATAAAAAAAAAAATTGAAGAAGAAAAAAAAACAATGAATCGGTGAAATCAACAAAACAAAGAAGAATTTGATAATCCACAACACGTTGGCATAATTGATAATAAATTTGAAAAAGAAGAAGAAAAAGAACCTATGGAACGAGCGACTATGGAAAAAGGGTTTGGGAGAGAATGAGAGAATCTCGGGTTTATGTGGGATTGTCAAATGATTGTAGTATTTATATTTTCAACTAAAATGTCTTGTAAAATCCCCTCAATCCAAGAATCCGTTAAAATAGGTATTATTTTGAATACTAAGAGACATTTTATAAGTTGTGAGAAATTAAAGTTGAGAGCACCCAGTATCTTATGGAGGAACACTTGTGTAGCCACAACCTCAAATATAAATCATTTGGACATTAAAACTATGTATTTAAGATTTAATTAAATGATATGTATTAATATGTGTACCTAAATGATTTTTATATGCGCGAGAGCTTTTAGATAAGATGATAAAAGATCTCTTCTAGTTTAACTAGAAGTCACAGGTTCGAGTTCAACATTGAAAATGTAACAATTGTAAATTCTCTTAAGAGAGAGTTTTACCACCTATTGCGGTTCTATCCGACTCGTTGGATTAATTTTCTACAGTTACACACACGCAGAGTCCAATTCACAACAAAAAATTCATTTAGGGTTGTGACCATGTTATAGTATTTCTCTGGTTTATGAGCCACACATCAAACGTTTTGACATAGGTCTTGCAAGAGTTTCGTAATTAAACATTGGAGAATGCTAATGAGTGCTCTTGGGGCATTGGTTAAAGTGTTAAAATTAGTAAGTTTGTATCAAAAATTCTTTTAGTGTACAATAATTCTTTTAGAGAAAAACAAATGTCAGTGCAAGTTGAGCTGAAACGGACATTTTCTAGTTCTTTGGGATAAAGAATTCAATTTGAGATGCTATTTGTGTTTGTGTCTTTTCTCACCCTAGTGTGCAATTCCGTAACCATGTTATTGCATGTGCAAAAAGTGGTAAATAAGACAACAAACCTTACAAAAGACAACTTCTTGTCTTAATACTAACATCCATGTTGAATGCCTTACCTTCCTTTATATGGATACACCTAACAATCATTACTAAATGAACAATAATTTTTTTTTGGATAACATAAGGAAATAATAGCCAGCATAATTGATTTGGCATGTAGAATGAGTATCTTACAAAAAACAAAAAGATTTTTTTAAGCTATAAAGATTGATGAACATGGGTAAAAATGGGTTATATTATATTTATATATACTGGTATGTGGTTTTGTCCATTCTGTCAATTATACACAATTGTGGGTGGATTAAGCATTAAGGTAGATATAATTTTTTACAAAAATGCATCACGAATTAATCGCGCTAATACCCGAGAAGATAATCTGCTAAGAACATCAGGAAGCACTTTAGCAGAGATGCCCGGCAACACTGGCAGAAGTTCTTGGATAATCTGAGGAACATTGAGAGCCTAAGGCCACCCACAGACAAATAGATAAATAAGAGTAATGAACCTTGTTAAGCTAAAATAAATCAATAAATACAAATGCACTTGTTGAAAAAATAACTAAAACTGTACACAAATGAATTTCAGCAGCAAAATCTTCATTACCTGACTAGATGTGCTTGACAGAGTGCTTCCTGCAGTCAAGAACTCCAGCACTTTCTGGACATTGTTCAGTATAACTTTATCCTCTTCGGTTATGGTGGGTATAAGAGCTGCGGGCTTAAAGCGTCCAATGGTAGGTACCATACCGAAAATAGGGCTTGCATTCTGAATTCCTAGTAAGGACATAATTCTTACCATTTGTTCCCTTGTCACAGCATCAATGCCCTTGACAATCTGCAGTCAATCATGAGTTCAAATATTTAGAACTCTCCATATAACAACACTTGCGCAGAAGTGATGAACTTTAACACGACATTGATGACTCGAAAAACAATGCTAGTTCATTACTCGAAACTGATGACTCTCCATACGCTCGTTCATAGTAAACTTTAACACGACAAATACAAGATGACTCCAAAAACAGTTTATGGTGGCTACTGCATCACACTCAAAAAAACAAAACTTAAGCGCCATAGGCAGCATGGCAGTAGCCATAAACAAACCTTTTCAGTTAATTTTACCAACTGATTTATTCAATTTTAGCAAAAGTAATGCCACCATGTGGAATTTTACCACAAAAATTATAAACGACTTGAGTAGTCCCAGAAGTAACATTGTACCTTGGCGAATTTTTCTTGGATCAAATTTGTGTATAACTAACAGCCATACCTTGTTCAGATTTAACTACGCTGGCATAAAATTTGCACAAACATTTTAAAAATATTTACACATGAGTGCATTTGCATAATCAATTTATGCATCACTTCCTCTGTTGTAATTAGTATAAAAATATGATTGATTGTAGGCCAAGTTTGAAAACTTCGACAATCATACTTTTATATCAGCTCATGCATCAATTAATTAAACAATAAAGTAAAAGAAGTCAAGGAGGAGAGGAATTGTTGTACTTTCATATGAAAAGAGTATAATAACTAAATTACTTGGCATCAAAAATGACAATTAACATAACATAAAATCTTCTTTAGTGCTTCTAGAAAGTACCTCGTCCAAAAGAAATTCTCGGAAAAAATTCCCCTTATCAGACAGCAAAAATGCTAGGGCTGCCCGTGTTTCCACTGGCTGCGGTTGTTGAGGTGTTACAGACTGGAATCCCGGCAAGAGATATTCTGACCGGTTAGTAATAAGCCCAAGCTCAGCCATACTCCCTTTCAGATCCTCTCCACCTCCACTTTTGGCAGCTGTAATAAAATTCTCGAAGGCTTGCATGACATCAATAAATCTTTCAGCATCGAAAACTCCAGATTTCCCATATATAGTGTAACGCAAAGCACTCCTTAGCCGAGGGGATTCATCCGTTAAGAGTCTCTATCAGTAAATGTGATTAACATAAACTTAGTTCATTCAGAAGAATCTAAACAGAGTAATAGCACAAGAAAATTTGCAGTGTGGTAATGTAAAATTACAGCAGTTCAGTGTTGAAAGCTATTAATCAGACCATCAAAATCCGTCATGAATATTAGTTGTGAAAATTTTCTGATGAAGAATTTTGGTGTACTCCATATAACTAAGTCTAAGACTAATTGTATCCAAAATTTAATAGTAACCATTTCTCCCGTGCATCCTGTCCAAAATTGTTATTTCTACATCATATCCCTCCTTTAAACCTTGAAGGCATCCAATTAAATCAATGTCCCCCTTTTATTTCCAGACACTAGACAGAAAATTTTTCCCATAGGCTTAATTTTTTCTGTACTACATGACAGACTAATCATCAACGAAATCTTGCAGATTATGTCTTTCAAGCACTTCTTGTTTAGGTTCATCAATTTCAAAAACATTGGCTAATCTTATCTCCTACAAGTGAAACTTAGACATCAACACTGATGTGTTTCCACAAGTTAAAAGTATAAGCCAGTTCTTGACAATGACAGAGGGAAAAAATAATAACAGAGACAATTATACCTGTGCAATATATGGATAGGCTTCATCAACAATGGCAAAATCAGGATTTCCTACTAAAGCTATCCCTTCCAGAACACCGATAGCCCTAATTATAAGGGCAAAGTATGGGGGTATCCTAAAAGGATAATCAAAGGTAATTTGTGCTAAATCTGATGCCAGCTCCTGAAAGTTGATGTTTTTTGCCCCTCCACCTTCTAAAGCCTGGTCAAAGACCTTTGCAAGCACTGGCAAGATAGGATCTAAATTGACTCCATCTGGGATGAAACCAAGTTTAACGAAGTCTTTCACTATGGCTGGATAATCCCGATGGATGAGATGAGCAATTGCTTCGATCATTCCATACTTTTGATCATCAGTCAATTTTGTAACAAGCCCTGGGTGCAACAAAAGATTTCCATCATTTATCACAATGATTATGACAGTGGAATAAAAGAAATTAAACATTAGTGTCGTCCAGGAAAAAGCAATGAAGTTGATCAAGACAACTGGAACATTCCAATTAACAATATTTAGCCACAATTCAAATAATAAAACACACTTGTCTTAATGTCTAAAGGAAGATCAAAATCGTCATGCAAAAGCTAATAAAAAATTATAACTATGATATGCCTGTCATATTCATGAAGGGGAAAAAAAGAAGTTAAAAGAAAACGGAAAATTCATTTCCCATAAAATAAATTGTTTTAAATGAACCACAAATCAGGTTAAATTTCACCATTGCTGACTGAAACCAATTTTGTTTTACAATTTACAATATAAAGATGAATAATTATAATTCTTACTATATCCATATTTTTTTATTTTAAAGTAAATATTTAGAAAATACAACAAAAATTTAAAAATAATTTTTCTGAAAAATTTCATTAATTTTCTTCATCAAAAAGTTTTGAACTTCAAATGTATAGTTAAATACTAATTTATTTAGGAGAATTATAATTCACCTATTTTAATAAATAAAATATCATTAATTTCTTTTTTTCTTGCAAAGGCAATTATAATTAATCTATGGTGTCAGTGTCACATATTTTATGAAGAATAAGAACTTACGCTTTAACCACATACAAAGAATCTTTCAAGATTATATTTGAAAGATATATAAATCTTGTCTTGTTACTGGTTCAACCAGTTCAAAAATTATAACATTCATTGCATGTTCTGGTATTTAAAATCTGATGGATCATTTTTAACATATTTAAAACCAAACTAAAAGATATTTACAATTGATAAAACAAAAAAATATTAAGAAAATTAACATATTTAAAACCAAACTACAAGATATTTTCAATTTACAATTGATAAAACAAAAAATATTAAGAAAATCATGAAGATATACGGTGCTATAGAAAATAAAAATGTTCGCTGCAAGTTTATATTGAATATACAAGAAAGTGATCAATTTTTTTGTAAAATAGTTTATTTTCCAGAAAATTATCAAGTTCAGGACAGTAAACCAAACAAAAACACAAGAAGTCTTTTTCTACTTCGTGGAGTCAACTACTCAAAGAAAGGTCTTGTTGAGGAAAGTAAAACAACAGCAAAATATGAAAAATATGTGTGTCCCTCATGCACAAATTTGAAGCAAACAAGGAAAATTTCACCTACAAATATATGATGTTTGACTACCTACCAAAGTCAAGTATTGCAAGTTTTCCATCAGGAGTGCGGATCATATTCCCCGGGTGAGGATCAGCATGAAAAAAGCCAGTATCAAGCAGCTGAAATAAAATAAAAATAAATTAATGCAAGAATAGTTTATTCAGAATTTACTTAAGGTTTCTTTATTTTGTAGATCCCTGCACTATTTTTAAAAAAATTAAATAGGCCATTGAACCCAAAACAATTGTAATTGAGCCTTGAATTTGTCAAAATTATATTAGATATTTGAATTTTTTTTTAATCCAGTCCCTGAATTTAGAGGACCCAAATTCAAATTATTTAAAATTTTGGGAGCTAACAATGCTCTACTTCCAATCCTTTCCAGTCTAAATTATGTAAAAACACTTTTTATTTTAATACTTTGTTTATACTAATGATTATAAAACAGGAAGTTGTTTTTGCCCCTACATAAATTTTTGAAACACAGGAAAAAAAGTGAATAAAGTGACATTTTTGTAGTCATCAATGAAATAAAGAAATGAAAATAAAAAAAAGCCCTAAGCTGTATAAATTGAAATGACAGCATGAGAGAAAGATGTAGCTTAAAGCTCACGGGTTCTAATGCAGTAAAAAACCAGCTGAAAGCGTTAAAATAATAAATTACCTGTTTTAGGTAGCAGATGACTCCAACATTAACTAATTCTCCGACGTTGCTTTCTTTGCTCTGTGACAGCTTCTCTCCATCAATCCATTCTGTTGTAAGAACCCTCCTTGATGTATACTTGCTGTAAGTTCTTGGTATTACAACCTGAAATTGAACTGTGATAAGATGCAAGCAATTCCTCTCATGACAATTTTTATAATTATTATAATGGTACAACTCTCACAGATAATTAACATTAAACCATGGTAGTCAAATCGGGATATGTATTGTGTATCGTAACATACACAAACAAAGAAAATATGACTTAAAATATCATTTATAAACTCAAAAATACTTCAAATATCATATATAAACTTCAAGATACTTCAAAACTCGAAGTCATAAAAATAAATAACCTAAAGCGTCCTTAATTCAATCAAAATCAAACATAACTCCAAATTCCAAAATACTTCAAAATTCAAGTCATAGCCTAAAAAGCAAATGAGCAGTGAAACAGAGAAAGAGAATAGAGAAACGGAGCATGGAGAAACAGAGGGATAAAGAGCAGATACATATAGAGAGGGAAATAGAGTGTAGTGAACGTGTTGGAATTTGTAAAGAAACAGTGTGGTGGACGTGTGGGAAGTTGTAAAGGATCTATAGGGCGTGTAATGAATTGTGACACTATTACATATATATACATAATACAATGATGAACAGATGTACCATATATACAATCACTTGCTAGCTAAACATCAATCAGTTGTTTGACCCGAAAAAAATACAAATAAACCATCAATCAGTTGCAACAAATTTATAACTCCATTGAATGAAAGTCTAGCCTAATGTTCTCAGTCTCGTCATATTGTGAATCAGGAATTGATTATCCTCCTTAGTTATATTTATTAGTTTGTTTCTAAAATAGGCACACAAATCAGAAATTGATTTGTTTGCATTAAATGTAATTATTTGTTGTAATTACTTGTACGGGTTGTAACCTCTATATATACAAAGGATAATAATGAGAAAGGTATCAAGCCAACCTTGACACATATCATCAATAGGCATATGCAAACAGATCATTGGGCATTAGTAGATATGAAGCCCTCATAAAAAGCAATATGATCCTATTATAAAAAAAACTTAACCTTGTTTATTTGCTTTTATATTTTTTCATCAAATAAAAACATGTCATTTAGAGTGTGCGTCACACAGAGGAAAGAAAGTAACATCAGTTGGTCCAACAAATCAAATGGATCATCCATGTAAGTCAGAACTTGTCCGTTGAGAGCAGGCCATGTAAACTGTTAGAGCAGTTAATTAGTTAGGATGTTATAACTTCAAAATACATAGAAGGAGGCCGATTAATGTGTTGTGGGAAGAGACCAAGCTCTTGAGTCCTAGATAGAGTATTTTATCGTTCTTTATCTTCCTAGGTATTCAGGAGGAACAAATTGTTCCAGATTCCGCCAAGAATTTCTGCTTAGTGTAAATACTGACGTAAAACAGATAGTGGATTTGTTTTTGACGTTCATAAGAAATAAGAAATTATTGGACTCACCTGTGGCAGGTCTTTCTTCATCATTTCGGCGAAACGGTCTCCATTTTCACCTTCATTCACATAATCTAACTCCTCAAAAAATCTAGCAGCCCACTCGTCAACCAACCCAACCACATCAATGGAGACCTAAAATATTAGGTAAAAAGCAGTTGGGTTGAGATGAGAACAAATATAATGTGCAATTGATTTAGCATTGCTAAATAACTAATGTTACTACAACAGAGCCATATTAATTAAATAAACATATATGACTTTAAGTCTATGCTCACAAGAATTTAACTTGCCTGAGGAAATTTTCGAAGAGCCAAACCAAGGTTCCGGATAATAAATAAATCAATGGTAACTGTCTCGAGAACAAAAGGTCTTTGCACTTTAACAGCAACCAAATCCCCATTTTCCTTCAGGCGGCCCTTATATACCTGTCCGAGAGATGCTGCATATGTTTCACAAGAAAATAGATACCTGTTGGTTAGTTAATTAAAAAAAAACAGCAATGAAAGACTATACTTTTCTAGTAAGAAAGTAATATATCAAAATGGTCTGGAAAGCTACCGGCAGCAATGGGAGAGGTTGATAATTCAGAATAGACATTTTGCCATGGCTGACCAAGTTCTTCTTCAATTAGAGCCATAGCCACATCATCTGCAAATGAAGGAACCTTCACATTTTATGGAATCCCCCCCACACCCCCACCAAGAACAAAGAAACCTCAGAAAAAGAACGAGCTTACAATATCAGAAATGAAAATGCAATTGTGCAACTGCTAATAATTTTCAGTGTTTGCCAAAACATCAGACAACAATTCTTGTAAGAAGGGACCAATGGTTCTATATTAGCTAAATAAGATTATGAAAGACAAGTCACTGCAGAAAGTTTTTTTGGAAATTAGAACATAAAACACTAAATATGAATCCAGACAATTGTGTTTCATTTTTCTGAAATGAAGGAACAATATTTTGCTTCTATGCTGCTCAAATTAACTACAAAAATAAATCACGCTTGTCCAATTAATATCAAGTTATTAACTTTTTTCTCTGGATCACTATTCTCCCTATGTATGACGATATCGATTCATTTAAAAAGGAAACAATGGCATATATAGAAGGGAGCATGCAATGAATGGGTAAAGGAGCAGCAAGCTTACTTTATCACAGAGCTTCTGCAGCTCCGTCATTGCTGCAGGTGACAGTATATCAGGTCGTATACTCAATGCTTGCCCAAGTTTTATGTATGCTGGACCCAAAGATGTCACAATTTCACGTATTTCAATAGCCCTAGCAACTTCATTCTGGTTATGAAAATAGCACAAATAAGCAACCACGGTGATATATATATCACAAATAAGTTTCAATTATCTAAAAGGATTGATACAGGGTCTTGAAACTTATAAACTCATGTTTACATAACCAGCTTGTAAGGTGAGAACTGCCCAAGCTTTATAAGCCCCACTAAAACCCAGAACAATGAAGGTGCTAGAGGATGCAATGAAGGCAACCCAAATGCCGCAATTAAGGCGCCTAAGGGTAGACCGCAATTAGGGTGGAATTTCCAACACAATGTTGTTGTGCAAAATCTATGATTTATTATCATGTCGTTACATACAATGTTACGATGCATTAAATTCGATACTAATTTTCTATAATACTTATGATTTGCCAAATATGCAAGAAATTAAAAAAAAAATATATATTATGTTATCATGTGTGTTGCACGGGTACTCCGGCTAATATCTATATTTATGCATAATACAAGTTCAAGCTGTAAGCTCTTCCATACGTAACTGGAAACTTCTATTGAAAATTATGAAACCTGTGTACGCAACCCGATCTATCATTCACCTCAAATCAAAACAAATTTATCATTCTAAGAACTTTTTTCCTTTTGTCCATGACTTAAAGACTAGCACGTAACTTGACAATAACAATTTTTTTAACAGCTTTCAACTCAACAATTACTTAAAGCGTACGATAGTTAGATCCTAGAAGCTAAAGATAGTTTCTGACGGGAAAAGAGAAATTCTTCAATCAAATAACTTCTTAACTTAAAGCCTTAAATGAACACGCCTAATATTAGGTATCGACAAAAGAAGAAACAGAAAGCAAGAGAGAATAAAAAAACCACCGACAATGACCACCATTTCAAGAATGCACGCAAGCTGCTTAGTCTATCTGGACATAGAAAAATTACCTCTTTAACCTTCTTGTTAACCACATCCCAGGCAACTCGAGAAAGAAAACCTCCAGCAACAGATAATAGCTGCACAATGCGAGTTGCAACGGAGCGAGGACGTTTTCCCCAATATGCAGTAATACTAGCTGGATCATACACCAATGGTAGAAATTCACTACTTTCATCTACCTACACAATTGAAAAAATACACAACCACATCAAATAACATAAAATCCAAGAAAAAAAGTAACTCACTAGCTCAATGCTGATTCTTATGAATATTTAAACATCATAAATGTAAATGTCGTATATTTATGGAAAAAATAGAAATATCATAGGAAACTCACAAAAATATCAGAAAAATTAGAGTTTTTATTCAAGGATTTTTGGATCGAGGGCCTGTTGGATTGACTTATTTGAGCTTATCTACTAACATAAGTTTTGTGAGTTTGTTTGGGAGAGCTTATGAAAACAGCTTATGGCATTTTTCACAAGCTGTCTTTAGCTTGTTTTCTTACATTATTCAAAGATAGCTTATTACATTGTTCATATGCTGTTTTTAGCTTATTTTTGTAAGTTCTTCAAGATAACTTACGAAAACAGCTTATAGCTTGCACTAAAACAATTTAACTTTATTTCATCTTTTGTTACAGTAGTAGCTTATACTTAACGTTTATCATAATAATCTGCAAATAAGTCGTTTAATACCTCAACAAGACGAAGTTGAACATCATCCTCAGCAAAAAGCGAATCGTTAAGACTCTGACCACGAAGACCTCTCATAAGAGTTGCCAATTGTTCATCTTCTTCCATTTGCGCCCTCACTCTCTTAATCTCCTTGGAAACATCACCAATCCTCTGAATGCAAATAAAAACACACGTTGAAATCAGCGAATTCGGCAAAATCAGAAGCAGAAGAGTTAGTTAGTTAGTTTAATTACCCCAGAGACACCGTTGACAGGTTTGGCAGGCGGAGACCTTGAAGAAGAACCGTTGACGGTAGTGACAGGAGCAGGTTTAGGATCGGTGGCGACAGCGGAGATACGGTTAGAACGACGGCGACGGAGAGGGAGGTTGTTGTGGCGGTGGGAATGGGAGGAGCGGAGTAAAGGATCGATTCCGCGGTAGATGAGTTGTGATGATGCTGTGTCCATGGTGGAATGCTGTTCACTCTCCTCTCTTCTATGTTTTCTTCTTCTCGTTCTAGAGGGAGAGAGAGAGAGAGAGAAGGTTTGGAGGGAGTGGTTGTTGTAAAGAAGTGTGGAAGTTATTGTATGTGTGGTGCGAAGTGTGACAAGGTGAACTATGAAAGTGTGTTCCGTTGCTTCACTTTCAGCCGTTAACCCCTGTTTCTCTCGATAACTATTTTCATTTTCATTTTGTTTCTTTATATAATACTCACTCCGGGGTCACATGTGTCCAAAAAATAACATTTTAGATTTATTAAATGATTGATATATATGGTCTATAAGTGTGACTAGATGCAATAATTATTCAATAAATTTAAAAAGTTAATTTTTATTTATAAATGTGATCAGATGGAATGAGTTCTCATTGAGTTTCTTTTATATAATTCATATGATCAACAATATTCGTGTAAAAATTAACTTGAGAATATTCGGCTCAAATTCTTTTCAACACTCAAAAGACTAAAGGATGCATTTTAGAACAATGACTTGTTTGTTAAGGTGATTGTGTACCCATACTTGGTATGCTAGTATGGCCACACGTTTTTTGTTGGTCTACGATTCTTTTTTTTTGTTTCTTTTATTTTTATTTTTTGGCTACTTTTGTTTTTTTTTTCTTTTTATCCTTGTTATATATATTTTGTTTAGTAAAATATAACGGATAACTAATAAAATAGTTTACAGTGATAAAATTTACAAAGAATATTTGTAAGTTAGGTGATAGATAGTTGTTCGGAGGAGCTGATTTTTTTTTTTAATGCCCTATAATGAAATT
>Ga0209282_1000358_pt1 | contig 22414 bp, 6 predicted proteins | sample Mtrugardesep15_FD_187529 | JGI IMG/M metagenome (GOLD analysis project Ga0209282, IMG submission 187529) | Root nodule microbial communities of legume samples collected from California, USA - M. trunc garden sep15 (SPAdes) (version 2) | ecosystem: Host-associated > Plants > Roots > Nodule...
AAGTTTTGCATCATGCTTCAACCCGATCATTTCCTTTTGTTGATCATCATATTCCAGTGCTAAACATTTTCAAGCTGACAAAGAATCAACCCAAGTAGCACATTCAGCAGACTGATATTAAGCAAAGAATCAAGAAATCAACCACAGACCCAGGAAGTAAAACCACTCTAGTTACACATCAATGCTATTAAATCTACAGGGCAAAACTACAAAAAGGAAAACTACAAGAACCTAATAAATGTACAGAGCAATGCTCTTCTTACCTGAAACAGAATTCAAAATTTCTTCAATCCCGCTCACTTTCAAGAAGAATTATCAATATGACTTTAAATATAACTTTAACCTAGAATTAAAAAACAATCACAGTGCTAAGAAATTCAAACAGATGTGTACACACAACATAGAATAGAGATATATCAAACCTTTGATTAGGGCAACTCAAGGGAAGAAGTTCAATTGTGATGCCAAGACATTGTGCCTCCTTCACAAACAAAGAAAATAATGATAATTAATATGAAGTTGATCTAAAACTATGTATGCTATAAAAAAAGTAGACTCCTTGTCGCCTTCATAACCAATTAAAAGCGTTCAAAATAAGGATAATGTATAACCAATTTCCAGGAATAGAATGAATTAAAATGATGATTAAACAAAAACAAATGTCATCAAATGAAAAATAGTAGCACTCCCAAGGAGCTGTCATTACATCTTCCAAATAAATGTCACCAAATGACAAATGGTTTGGGTTGGAAAATTATCAATTTAACTAAAGAAGGAAGATTATCAACAAAAAGATAATTGTCCAATTTAACAATATGAAGGTTGGAAAATATAAAATCTCTTCAATGTCACGCATTCCAGCCACAGAAACAATATGAAGTTTTATAACAATTTAACATTTTTTTTTTTGAAAAGAAAACTACTACATATTATTGGAGTTATAGGTACTGCAACTGTCATCCAGAACAAGTCTGCCATGAGAGATAATACAAGGGAAATGTTACCATACACACATTATTATCAAAGAATAGTCAAAAACCTATCATTAAAGGAGGATTTAATGAATAACATTGAGATGCAATAATCCAGCAACATATAAAAAAGAATAGTTACAAACCTGCAGTATCATGCTACAATTCCTAGCTGTGAAGAAGCCTTGTCCATTAAGCCAATCTAGTCAAACCAAAATGACCGTCTAGTCAAAATGTGAATTCGTTATAAAAACGCGAATCATCAAACTTACTATGCATTCTGCTTATTTCATAGATAGTTACTGCATAGGATCATGATAATTTAAGATTAGAAACTAATCCTAGGATAAATAATCCCTTCAAAATTATTAACCTATGAAGTAGTTTGCAAAAAAGACGAAACTGAAGAAAAATTATATTGAACGCTGAAAGTTATACATTAGATAGCTATCTATATAACTTCATGACTACGTAAATATATTCATACTAAGACATGCATACCTCTAAGCTATGTAAAACTTCAATCTAACTTTCAACTCGTTTCTTATCAGAAGACAGAGTTGCTAAGGTTGATATGAATAATCTAGATATTCAGCTGTATTGGTTAACTTACTAAACCATATCATGAATCACTTGCAGTAAAAAAAATGTCATCATTCTAAACACATAAATCGAGCAGCAACTCATTTCTCTGTGCAATCACAAGTCAGCATTCAATATACGTAGTGCAATTTTGTCTCACAACAAAGTTTAGAAGAAGAGGTTGACAGTTACTTACACTGCACAAGGTGGATACACTTCCTTGGTTTCTCATGTGCTTCTCGTAGAAATCAAATAAATAAACAGGCTTTTAATGCAAAGTACATCAAACAATAAGATAATTTCTCATGCTCAATTCAAATACTCCCATCCTCTGTTTTACATAGCCAAATATAGAGATATCAATTTTATTAGGATAAAAAAACAATCAAAAAGCAATCATAATTAATAGGAATCAGCTCAGAATTACAATCACAAGATCCAACATAGTCGTGGCTAACATAGAGTTTTCTATCATAATATTACCATTATTTTAAATCGCATTAGTAATATTCCACTTTTCTACTTCTATCTAATCATAATTTCTTAACTTCAATACAAAAAATAAGCACTTATATCATGATAAGCACTTATTTTATAAACTGCAGATTAAGTTGACTATTCAAATAAGGCCAATTCAATGATTCTAAATTTGAATTTAATTTCAATACTTCCCTAATACACCCAAAATCACTCTCAAATTGCTTTAAAAACTATGCAACAAGACAGCTCCCCAAAGGTTCACAACCAGCTAGCAAAATCAGAACCATACCTGAAGTGACTCAGCGTCGGCAGCCATCAAGTTGGTTATTTTTCCTGATGCAAATTGTTTTTGCGCTTCATGAGTAAGCGTTAGAGACTTGCGAAATACTGCAGCCACCTACAAGGAAGAAAATTAGAACACCAAGCTCACAGTGTTAATATATAGAAAAATTAATGACTAAAAACCAGAAAAAGAAAAGCAAGAGACAAATCATACATGTTATGGATATTCATCATGGAGCCCCATTCTTTAGGAATTGTGCCGTTCAAGTAATTGCGAGAGAGGACTAGGCATGTATTTGGGCCAATGATGTTTAACTCACATTGATGATTGACACAATGATGATACATATCTTTAACGATAGAGAAGACTAGGCAAAAGCATGTATAATACTAGTCAACATTTAGACAATTTTGCATGTAGTATAGATAGATGCATGCCCCATTCATGAATTATAACAAACAAACGTCATGCAATTATTCTAAGTATAAGAATAGATTACTAAAATAATAGATTGTTCTTCCCCTGACCCCAACTTCAGAATTCTAGGAGACCTACTTGTAGTTAAAGTAATTAAGGAGACTATTACAAATTTTAAAAAAGCATAAAATCAGACATGGGATGTCCAAGTTTGATACCTTCTGAAAGCCGGAAGCCCGGAACGCATGCGGTCACCCTCGAGATAAAATATACGGTCTCTTAATATGGTTAAGAAAACAAAACAATAGTTACCAAAATAACATTAAAAAATGGATCTCATGGAAAGAAAAAGAGTAAAGGAAGTGATGATAAGTACCAATTCATTGTACATATTGAAGTAGATTTTGAAGAGGTGCCATAACCCGAATTCGCCGCCCTCGAACAGACACTACTGGCAGATCAGAAAACCGACTCAAGTGAACCCTCAGTTGACTTCAAATGCTGAAACAACACAAGCAATGCTAGATCACTCCCACCCCAAAACAGAACCGAGACAACAAAACAACACAAATCTGATCCACTACTGCAGAATTCTGCAGGTTATTTCACACCAAACATCCCTAACCAAAACATCCATGCAATGTTAACATAACACACCAGATGCACAAACTGATAAAAGCCAAAGTATTCAATAGTAAATTGATAAAGTGGACACAACATAAACCACATAAAAGCCAGAATATTCCATCAAAAAAGTTAAAAGTCAAATGATGAGCTTCCATAAAGATTCGAAATAGAATTTTACATTCATCAAACTATCTCAGATCAAATTAAATTAATTCAAATTTCATTATCGAATAGTTGTCCTAAAGAACAAGTTGTAATAAAGCAAAATGAAACAATTTGTTGAAAGATATCGTTTCATTATGAATGTATAAAGCAACTCATGAACCTTCAACCCCTTCTCTTCAGGATTATCATCTACCTTGGTAGAACAAACTCTTCTGCCATTGAAGAGATCAAATTTACCTGAATCTAAAGAAAATCTTCATACATTCAAATTGCAAAGAGTTTACCTAACAATAACAAAATTGAACATGTCAATTTAAGAAAACAATCACAATCGAATACCAGATTCACATGAATAGAAATTAGGTTTCAATTCAAAAAGGAACCTCACCGATAAACCAGATTCACATATTTTCAAAATCGAAGATCAATTCAATGAAATCGCACAGGAAGGGAAAATCGAACGTGCAACCAAGCTCGTAGATGGAGCAAATGTGTTTGACGAGTAGAATCTGGTGTGCGATGAAATCGTTCCGTTAGATCTGAAAGTTGTGCGTGAAGCTCGATTGTGAAAGATGACGGTGACGGTGAATCGGTGATCGGAGATGTGACTGGTGAATAGTGATCAGAAACGGTGAGAGATCGACGGTGACGGTGGACGGATATGGTGAATCAGTGATCGGAGACGGCCACGGAGAGAGATTCGACGGTGAGAGAATGGTGAAGAAAAGAGACTCGTGAACGTGTTTTTGTTTTTGTTTGGGACTTTGAGTGAAAAAAATAAAAACATAGTGATAATAAGTTTTTGTGGTTTTTCAGTAGTATTTTTAATTCGGATTTACTAGCAACATAATCTATAGTAAAATAATGGTAGCAAAATCCATATTTTCTTGTAGTGAAAAGCGCAGCCTTTTTTAATGACAAATACTAGCAATTACTTGTTGAGTCATTCATCCCCTAAAAACAACTATTATTCTTACATCGTAGTAAATTAAATATTCTTAGATGGCAACCTTGGAGCCACTGCAACTAACTTAGGAGTATTAAATTTTTAATCCCATTGCATTAGAGATGCCTGTGTCAAATCTGAAACTGTAAACATGTATATTATACAGGAAAATTATATTAACTTGCACATCTTTTACAACCACTTCATGTTTTCCTTGGATATGGATTCAATCAGATGCACCGGGAAACACAGCAAAATTTAGGCCAGTCTAGCTAGGTTAAAACTGAAATGGTAGTTTACAAAAGCATGTATAGTGTTTGACTATTTTAATTTTAATAAAAGAAAAAAGACAGATTGATAGGAGGGGATATATAATACGCTAATCAGGGAGCATAACACATTTGACAGAGATATTGCATAGTATATGTAGAAGTGGGGTTCGAACTACCCCACATTATATTAGATCAACACCAAAACTCTAGTATTAGAAGAGAAAATTACACATAATTTAGTAGAACAATTAACTAGAAATTAACTTAACTTAATTAGCCTTGAGCTTTAGAGAGGTGGACAAACAAAATCACGAGGAGGAGTCTTCCCACAAGTAATTAAAACTTGAAGAGCAAGAGGAAGGAAAATGTTAAGATTAAGAACCTTAGCCCTAATAGCAGTACAAAGACAAATTGCAGCTTCAAGATCAACCAATCCTTGAATAACAGGACAACACACATTCTTAAGAGGGTCCCCAATTACAACATGAACAAGTCCTCCAAGAACATCCAAACAAAGTCCTAGCTTGAGTGCATCAATTGGACAAGTCTTTGGAGTTGGAGGAGGAAACACAGGAGTTGTTGGTGGAGGATATATGATCGTCGGCGGTGGTTGTAGTGGTGGAGTGACGATAATGGGCGGCACAACAACCACTGGAGGAGGAGATACTATTGGCCTTCCTCCTCCTCCGCCGTGATGCGGTGGATGTTTTGGTTTCGGATGGCTTGGTGGTTTGTGGTAAGGTGGTGGATTTGGCTGTGTGCATGGACCACATGCATGTATCATTGGTGTTATGAAATTCAACATCAATATTTTAAAGATGAAGAATAGAGCTTTTGATTTTGATAATGACATGGTGAATGGTGTGAATCTGACACAAACTTTCGTTGTTTTTCTTTGATTTTGGTACTACAGTGATATACTAGTATGCTGCTTATATAGTTGTTGCTTGCGAAGAACAATGAAGCGGTGACGGTATTGAATATAATATGAGCACTTGTATCTTTATTTATTAATTTTGTTAAGTATTAGCTTAATTTTTTCTCTTCACTAATCTTTTCTTAGGTTTGCAACAACTTTATCTTAAAATTTTGTATTATATATGTTTTTCATTTCTCTCTTTAATAATCGTGAATATTTTTCAAAGCAAAAATTTAATAGATATCTTAATCTTTATCCTTATTATTTATTAATTTTATTAGGTCTGCAACAATTTAACCTATTATTTCTGTAGATTTTTTTTTGACAAGGTGTTATACACTTATTTAATACGTTTACAAACAGAATACCTTTATTTCCATGCAAACTCGGCTACCCTAAATAATTTGTTAGGAACCATGAACTGCATTAATTTTTTATGTTTAACTATAAAAGTAATAAATAAAATTGACTTATGTAACAATATAATTTTGTGTTCTTTTTATCTTTTTTCTTTATAATTTTTTTTATTATCATTTGATTGTAATATTGTATCTCTAATTATCTAATTTGCGTTTATTGATTGACCCATGATCTTACGAGTTAAAGATTATTTATTGATCTCTATTATAATCATGGGTCAAAAGTCTAGTTTGTATATCAATTGTTTTTACACACATTCAACAGCTTATTTTCTTTCTACTTTTTTCTTTTTTTTACAACACTTATTTATTATATCTATCGCAACATTTTCTTTATATTGTTTCTCTAGTGGCTAGACTAGGTTAAGATGTCTTAAAATTATTTTCCTTTCAATATATTGACTTATTGAATCTTTTGATGTTCAACAATGTACTTGTACACCTGGTCTTTAACACTTTCTTTTTTTCCTCTATCCCTCTATCTATTCATTATTCTTTAATTATTATTTTTCTCTCTTGAGATGTATATTGTTTTTAAAAAATTGAGGAAAAAGGATATTTTTATTAATTAAAGTGATATGCTAACTGTTTTATAACTGTTGAATTCAAACTAAGTATATTGAAATTACAATGTTAAGCTCTAATCTCTTATGATGTATACATTTATATAGGGTGTTCATTAAATATTTTCCTTTTGATTTATTAGCTTAATTTTATGGTGGAAATTCCTTAACTTGGAGTTGTTACGTTTCGTCCAATATTCAATTATTATGATATATCATCTTTTTTACATTTAATCATTTCAACATGAATTTATACTTTGAAATAATTTGGTACCAACACCTGACAAAATTCCAAATTATCGAACTGGAAAAAAAATCTAATTTATTGGAAAAGCATAAATCAAATTTTTCAACTTGGTAACATATCCCTAGGCTTCTAAGTGGCAGAGATATAATTTGAGATTTTGGAATTTTGTTAGTGGATTTGTATTTCGAGAGTGAATCCGTGACTCTTCTTCAGAACAATCCGTGAACACTACTTGCATGGTGTCCTGAAACTAGCTGAACAGGGTGTAATAATATCAAAGATTTCGTTTGCACTGTATCTATATGGTTTTTTTCCACATAATTGCAATATTCTGCTTTTGACACTTCATGATTCCTTTTTGACACGTTAATGAGAATGAAAGAAACGTATAAGCCAAGAGGAGACATCAGTGTTTGGACAATATAAACAAGAGAAGTGTCATTGTAGATGTGCAAATAATTTGCTCTATAAACAAATTTAGATTGTATTAGCTAAATTCTACATGTATAGTTTGGCAATGTCTTATCCAAAAATTTATCAGATGTTATAGCTTACACAACAAACCATAGTTTTCGTTTTAAAGGTGAAAATAGGTAACGTCGAGTTAAACTTTGCAAGATTTGAATCATCAAAAAATTTCATGCTCAAGTATGATTTGTTACCACTCGCAAGCTTGTTTTCGAGTTTGAACTTGGCCATTCTAAAGACCAAGTTCATATTAACATAGTCAAATAAAGAAATCAAAAATTTATTTTAATATACTAACGAGCTAATTAATAAGTAAATGAGATTAAACATTATTTTAAGATTTAACACGATATTTAGAGAGTATGATTTTTTTTTTTGAGAAATTAGAGAGTATGATTTTATATGACAAAAAAAACTCATTCAAATTTCTTTTGTATGGATTGGGTTAGGTCAAAAACTCTTATAATTTTATTTTCAACTAAATACAAAATCCCATGAATTGCTTTCTCCTATACTCGACCTCTTTTCTAGAAACACAATAACCTCACTTTTCAAATCTATGGGTAATGGGTAAGATATTTGGATGGGACATTCTATCTTAGTTTTTAAACTTCCTTTGAAACACTCCAAAATTTCATTTCAAAGTTTTTGAAATTGTGGTGAAGGTTGTGTAGACCCTTACGAGTAAAATTACCCTTGAGATCCTTAGTATTAGTAATTAGAGGATTAAGAAGTCTTGAGGTACCTTAATCTAAGACAAAAATATATTTTTTTAAAGAAAATGTTATTTCTCTAGAAAAATAACATCAAGAATTTTTCAAGACACATTTAACAAGTTTTAATTGCATGATTTATATATCCCCTTCCTATTTTTTAGCCACACCTCCTTAAATTATGTGGCAAATAGTACATTGTGATTGACTTGAAGAATTCTTGATGTTATTTATTTTTTTTGGTCAATTCTTGATGTTATTTTTCTAGATATATAACATTGCTCTTTTTCTAATGAAAATTTCTGCGTTTTGTGCATCCGCACAAAGTTTCTTGTTTCGAATTCCACATGCACAAAGTTAGTGTTTCTCTAAACCCATTGTTAAGTGACTTTTGCATGCGCGTAATCGAAGATCTACATACACGAAGGAATCAAAATTTAGTTTTATGAAGTTCTAGGACAGATTCAACCCTTTTCTCTCACACTTTAATATATATGAATTTCTCCATCAAACCCTAATTTATAATCTCTCATTTTCACACATTTCATAAACCTTTGAAACCACCATTGTTCTTTATCAATCTTTGATCGTGGAAAATTATTTAATGGTGATATACACCAACCACGACATCTATTCCACCTTATAGTTTCCATTGCTAAGGTTTATCACCTTTTCTTTGAATTTCAAGTTCTTGAACAATATTCCTTAAACATAAAACTTTAAGGTTTTTCCTTCTTTTATAATTCGTGATTTCCCTTCAGCTAATATTCTCATTATGTTTAGCTGTGAATTTTCCTTTAAGATTATACCCAATGTATTTGTGTCTATCTTTGACCTTTTAATTTTTATTTTAAAAAGGAAAATATTGAATTTAAATGATAGACGTAAATACAAAGTTTATACATGCATAAATATACAAATAAATATAGAAAAAAACAAGCTGCAAAGAAACTAAAAACAATATTACAAAAAGCGCACTAAAACTAGTACATGTAATTTCAACACGCACACCCGCTCAAACATGCGCTCGAGCTAATTTATGAATCAAACGAATCGAACTATATATTTTAGGTTCAACTTATTTAGTTAACAAACTTAACTTTCAACTCATTTGGTTCATGCATTAAGTTCAACAAATTAATTATCGGGTCGAATTCTAAACTCTTGATTTACATTTTGTCTCGAAAACTCTTTTATCATTTTTGTCTTCAGTTATAGTGTTCCTTCCATTGGTTATTTCACATTATTTTGGTGGCCAGGACTTGCACGGGTGCCACTCTCGTGTTTTCCACAACAAATTACAATTAGTTTTAAGATTACTTTAGTGCCTAAGGGGAAAATGCAAAGACTAATTATAGGAAGTTAGACAATTTATATTCGTATGCAAAACTATGATAACCAAAAACTTGACAGCATTTAAGATTCTTCAAGTATTCAATTTGAGCGTCCTACTCCCTATCACATTTATAAATAAAAAGCTACTTTTAGTTTCATTGAATATGTAATGTATCTGTTCTATATATTGGTCAAATACATTAGTTATTCAATGAACCTAAAAATTATTTTTTGCTTATAAATATGATGAATGAAGTATTTAAGTTAGTGAGGCAGTCTTAACGTATCCACACGTAACCTTCTTTTTTTGTTAATAGGAGTAGTTTTGTTTATCAAGTATTTGTTTTTATAAGCAACCAATTTATTGTGGGGAAGTTCAAGGAATACTCAAGCCAAAAGAAACAAATTACATTTGTTAAACACAAGGTTAGAAAGGCGATGAAGGAGGCGAGAGGCAATGAATGATAGTTTGAAACGCAATCAAGTCGCTAGTGCTACAAAGACAGCTGTGAAAATTTGTGAGAATACAACAGTTTTAATTGTTGAATCTGATCATACAATAGATGATGATACAAATGAAGATTGTCAAATACTTTTGGGTGTACATATTAGTGACAGTGATGAAGTGAATGCAGATTACATATCCATGTTGGCTAAATATAATCCTGTTATTGGAACTGACAATGATGAAGTGGATGAAAGTTACGGATCCTTTTTTACTACATATGATCCGGTTAAGGAAATCTACACTGTCAGTAGTCATAGCGGTGGTTCAAACATTGACAGTGCTAGTAGTGGTGCAACTGCTATCTTAGAAACCTTAGGATTTTATTCCCTCGTTTGTTTGTGTTTTGCACTTGTCATCTGCCATTTTTGTGGTTTTGTACCTTATATATTTTTGCTTGAACAATATTTTATGTTTCTTAATGGAGCGGTGCTATTTACCGCGAAGGTTTTTAACGCGAATGCATCCCGAAATCACTGTTCACCAATACAATGTTCTCATGGCCGGAAAACATGGGCAGTTGTGGGCAACAGTTTTGGTCAAAGTTCAAAGGGAGGTGCTATTTCTCCCGAGAAATTTCCTCAAGAATTTATCCCGATGGCATATTTCAGTTGTAACAAAAACAAAAAAAGCTACCATGTACCATAAATGTCGGTCACCATAAATTAAGGAAGTGGCTATTTTAATGGGTCGTGAAGATTCAGGAACCTTGTTTTCGCTATAACAAGCATTTCCCAAGTTCAAATATATAGTGACAAAAATGCCTCGGGACAATATCGTGATTTTTTTTCGCTGTATTAATCATTCCAATGAATGTTTTCTCATTTTTACTTGCATAAATTTGTTTTTATTCATGCAGCCATGTATTTTGACTCATAGTATTTCATCTAGATCGTAAAAACTCACCTTTTGAAGCCTTGGTTGTTTTGTATTACTTATTTTTCCTTTTGAAAGCTCAATAAGAACTGACATGACACCTGACTCTATGCTGGCCCAAGATATGATTGGAGAGAAAAGGAAACAATGGAAGAACTTGTTTTGCCTTCTTGTGGATTAAGCTTCACTCATTTATCTACAATTTCTTTCCACTTCTTACACATAACAATAAAAACCTACAATTTCATTCATCTTCACTAATAGAAGAACATCACTGAATGCATGTTTACTCAAGTGATTCATGTTCCTCCCTATGTAAGTTTTCTACACGAAGTAAAAACAAATAACCATGAAAACAAAACAAAGCAAAAATAACAATTGACACAAACATGAAAAGTTGAAAATAACCATTTCAAAATAAATATATATATAATCAATCACCTTCAACTATTGGAATGCAATATCAATATCCATCATATTTTGCATCAACTCCATCAAAGAATCTTCAGACTAAAAATTAAAAATAAAAGAAAACATCATAAACAAGGTTCTTCATTCATTTCTAATAGTTAATAATTATTAATAATAAACATTCAAAACTAAACATGTCGAGGATATTTACTCATATTCTTCCTTTCCTTGAGATTGGCAGAATTGTCTGACAGAATCTTAAAAAGGTGTGGCAGTGAGAAACTGTACCCTAGGGATGGAAAATTTGAAACTAATCACTGTGTAGTGAAGAGGCAATTGTTGACAAGGGGAGAAGCTTCTCGACTGTCGTGGTTGTAGTAAACATCGACGTAGGTTTGGGTTTTGCGGGAAAATTAACTTTGGCGTAAGGGTGATGGTTGTTGCAGCGAGCAAGGGTTTTTGCGTCTGATTTGTTGTTGCAACTTGCAAGAGAAAGGTGATGATGATTTGTTTGTGTGTGTGTGTGTGAGAGAGAGAGAGAGAGAGAGAGAGGATTGATGGGGTAGTGGATTCACGGGATGCAATAATTATTAAAGCATTAAATTAGGAAATTGGCAAACCAAAAGACATGTAGTATATGACATGTACATTTGGGAGAGAAATTTGAATTTGAAAAGGCATTAAATGAGGTGTCTTTAGCTTGTATAGCACACTTATAATACATGCTTAGCAGGGAAAAGCCAAAAGTTATTAGGGTTTAGCAAAATTTTGACCTAATAAGCTTTTATAGTAAGCATGATTGGGGTTGTTACAAGACGTGGTTGTTATTCGTCTTCTTTTGACCATTGCTTGTATTTACAAGAAAATAACAGTTGTTACACTAGCGGTGCCTAATCTAGTGATTCCGTCTCCCCAGGAGGAGTGGGAGGCGGTGACAGGTCTGCAATCTTCGGTCTCGTTCGAGGAGACTAGGTTGTACCCACTTGCTCAACAAAGATATTTCCGGTTTTGGTGGAAATGAACTGAACCCACTTGAACAAAGTTTGAAATTTGACTCGAGAATTAACTCGTTGAACTTATATCATGAACCAAATGAGTTGAAAATTAAGTTTGTTAACTAAATGTGTTGAGCCTAAACAATATATAGTTTGATTCGTGTGTGTGTGTGTTTGGGCGCGCTCGCACGTGAAAATTACATGTAATAGTTTTAGTGTGCTTTTTTGCATATTTAGTTCGTTGTAGCTTGTTTGTTATATTTACTTGCATATTTATTTGTGTGTAAACTTTGTATTTGTGTCTGGCATTTAAACAATATATGTTCGTGTATGGATGGCAAAACGGGTATGACTTGTCGGACATGCTCATTTAACCCACTATTTTTTACAAGCTGAATCAAAATTTTGAACTCATCCTCTCTAGTTAATCCGTCCCGCATAACTTGCTAAAAAAACATAACGAGTGTGAGGCAGGGTAGCCCGTTTAGCCAACAATTTTTAGGTTGATTTACTTTGTTGATTGATGACTTACTAGAAAAATTATGTATTTGATTTATTTAGAGACTTATTTTATGTTTTTGGTTGTATTTTGAGATTTGTTTTATGTTGGCGGATTTTTTATTTTATTTTGAGACGTGTTTAATGTTGTTGGATTTATAGTAGTGGCATTGTTGTTATTTATTATGATGTTGAATTTTTTAATAATGTAGTTTAATGTGTTGATGGTGTTGGATTTCTCCCATAAGTTTTAACCACAGCTTATTGTTGTCGATTTTTTTAATGACACCAGCATTGTTTTTTATAACAAAAAAATTGTCGAACAAAATACATAAAAAAACAAATATTGATTGATGGGTAGGTGCTCCAACTTGTAGTGGAGCGAGATTAGATTTTGTTCTCGGTCGCTTAAAGTGACTCAACATATCTCATTCTGTTTTTAGGCTGGGTGAGCTAGCCTAAACGGAGCATGTCAGTTTGCTCTATCATCCCTAATCAAGACACATGATCTTGACTACTAAAATAATATGCAAAAATGACTCCTAAAAATCAAAGGAGATCCCTTCCATTTATACATAAAATATTTAGAATGGCCGCCATCTCGTATAGATTCATCGAGCGGGAAAAGGATTAAATTTAATTTACATATAAAATTACTTTGCAAACAGTGGGTGGATGCCCATCGAGCTATGTCATGCCCCAACGCGACCTTGATTTCTTATTGGGTTATACATGTCAGCCAATTCGAATGGTTGAATTCAAAACTTCAACTTACTTTATCTCAAACAATAGGATAAGTGGGTCGATTTGTTAGACTTGGTTTGTTTTGTCACCCCTAAAATATATATAGTGAGGGAGTCCTGGAGTAAATCTTAAAAGTTTTCTTAGTATATGTTAAATATGTTTTTATGGGCTAGATCAACAGTCAATACCGAAATTGTTAGACTTGACATGTTATGTGGTTACCCATATTCAAACATAAAATTCACCTTTTATGTGTATGAGTTTTCAGGTGGCGTTTATTGTTCCTTCTCCAGATTATTTACCAAACAAATGTTAAATCTTTTTGTCACCGTATAGCCCTTAAACTTCACAAAAACTATAGTTTTTTTTTCCTAACAAACAAAGAACTTAATTCTAAAAAGGAGTACAAGGCATATAATAGGCCAAAAGACACCCCAATTTAGATTGTATAGAGACATCAATCTAGAGAATACACCATCGAATTTTCGCTTAAACATAGAATTTTTATTAATGCAAGAAATTTCACTTAGATGGAATACAAATTACTAGTCACTATAGTGAGGCTGTGAAAAAGAAGACAAAGATGCTTCGATTTCAAATTTTCAAACCATCACAATAATAAAGATAGTAATAAATAATAACAATAAAGTATGAACGAAATGTTCATTAGCAAAAACAAATAACAAGTGCTAGAGAGAATATACCAAAAAGTACAAAATCCACACACCAATGAAGAATAAAAAATATAGTGCGACACACAACCATATTAAGTAGTAGTATCTATTTAAGCACACACGAAACCCTTTGGAACTCCCTTTCCACAATAGTTAAGTACCAAGCTCAAATTAATTGGAAGATTAAGGTTAATGCCTAAGACATTAGCCTTAAGAGCAGTGCAAAGGCACACAGCAGCTTCAAGATTAGCAAGACCATCAATGAGAGAGCAGCATGGTGTCTTTGGTGGCTTACCAAGCTGAACATTAATGAAACCCAATACATCAGCACACACACCAAACTTGATTGTGTCTCTAGGGCATGTTGGGTTTTTTGAGGAAGGTGGATGATGAGGGTGTGAGTGGCCGTGATCTTTGTGAGGTGGTGGGGGGCATGGAACATATGTGGAGCTTACCACAGTGAAAAATAGGATGTTGAGGCAAAGGAGCATAGCAACCTTGGAAGCCATTTGGAATGATTAAGATTAAGGTGCTAATACTCTTAGTTTGATTTGGTGAGTGAGTGAGTGATGATATTTGAGAGGAATAAGAGGGGTTTTTATAGGGAAGGATTGGTGAATTTATTGATTAAAATAACTGGTTTATTTGGAGGCCCATGTGGGTTACTGAGGGAGCCCATTGGGTGGAAACTTGATTAGTCATCAGCACAAGCTGGCATATCAACATGGATGAGGAAATATGCTCTTAATTTGAGGGAGTATGATAGATATTTTATGGTTAAGTTTGGAACTATCTGCTATATAGGTTGCAATTTGTAATTTGTCATTTTGTGATCATATCAGCTCAATGAAATCATTTCATACGTATAAGTTGTTGTGAAGTAATTTTCATTAGTTTAATTAATTGAAACTAAATCAATGATAGATTTTACTAATTTTAAAGATTTTTTATACATTCAATTAAATTACACAATAATATCACTTTGTTATGTTAATTTTGAAAATATTTTTACAATTATATACATAGTTAGAAGTATTATTAGATGCATGATTGAAAGAAGAAAAATTCACACTAATAGAAGAATATGCAAATTAAATCCTAAAGCATATAATATGATATCATTGCTTGTGTTTGTCATTTTTCATTTATTATTGAAAATGAACTGACGAGGCCTCAAGATTGTTCTTATTAATCTGTATTTGTCTCTTACAACTCAAATCCCGTTGTCGAATATGTAAGAAATTAACTCATATACGTACCATTATCAATGTTTTCTTTTATGTCCTACCATATCTATACCATATTAATTATCTCCTTAAGTAATTTTAACAATGTATCATGTAAGTAAGTATACACCTGTCAGCCTATAAAACCTCGCTAATTTCAGTTAATTAAAAACGGTGATTTTTATTTTAATTTGTTTCTGTTGATTTGAAAACATTTGAACTAAAATGTGATTAACTAACAATGTCGCTAATGTCTGAAAATCATGTGATGATCATGTGAGAGCTGCCAAACATTTGTCACTTAGCCTGAAAAATATAAACAATTAAACCATGAAATGATATGGATGGTAACATATAGTAAACTGGTAAATGGTAATTGGGATTGAGCATCCATACTTTTCTAGACTCTCTAGTTTCTCTAGTTTTTCTTTATTTATTCTCTCTTTCTGTTTTTATGTCTATTTTTGTTTCCCATCTCATATACATTATACATGCATGGCATGCATCACATCTTCTATCTTCTCTCTCATGCATTTCCGATATTTTTCACACTCCATTGAGAGGCTTTAGATGATTTTTCCCCAAAATATCATATATATAGAGATCAAAATCTTTTAGTTTTTTTTAGGGATCAAACCATCAACTTTCTTAAACTTGTTCAGGATCTGAATTTATACTGACTAAATATTAAGTTAATCATGCAATGCAAAATAGCTTATTAAGCTTTTAGTGCAATATAAATCATTCAATTTGTCCAAAACATAAATTAAAACTAGTGATGATGCAACAAGATTTGAAAGCATGTGTCATGTTTCCTTATTGCATTATTCCATGTCTCTATCCTTAGTAAAATTAGTGAAGAAGTTCCCATTTTTGGGTGTGACAGTCTAATACGAATGAATTTTATTATAGTTAAAAAAGAGAAAAATACAATATTTTATTAAAATGATAATGATCAGCCTGTGATAATGATAGAAAAATACTTTTCTTTTAAAAAAAAAACTCATTTAATTATTGGTTTAAAGAGTTGGTGTACCAATATACTCGAGTTTTCGAGTGTGTAATAGAATTTGCCATTATTTAGACTTAATTATATGTAAAAATGTATATATATATTTTTACGTCAAGAAAGCATTATAGTTAAGTGAATTTAACTTCTTGGTTCGTGTGAAAGATTTTTTTAAGAAGCCAACGGAATTAACGTTTAAATCTCTCTTGGTAGCACAAAAAGAGTGCCTTAAAGGGAACAAACATAAGAAATCAGGTAATGTATCATCTAAGCTCATTTGATTTTGCTAATTTTTGGGTTTGGTTCGTCGGTTTGGGAAGAAGGTCGAATGTGACTTGACTCACGTCAATTATTAATGCTCGCATTTTTTTGTCTCTAATTATTCAACTACTTATTTTATCTTTCATTTGATTTTATTCTCATATTTGTTATTCCATTATATTTTGTGAAGTGAAACATGTCTAAAGATGCACATGTTGAAGTTGAAGTTCATGTCCGATACGTCGTCGTGAAGAAGAAGATTAAGGTTTTTTTAACCCCCATCAACAATTTGGACGAGTTGAAGGTGCAACTTAACATATATTTTATCTATATCGGTGAAAATCAAATAACATCTCATGTATTAGTACAGGTGTCATGCATGAACTTGGGGGAGGATAGGGATGAGGACAGTTGAAAGACCGTGTATTTTCCACAAGTTATCCGTGATGATAGCGCCGTTGATTACATGTTTAGGTTAATGGTTGAAAATAACATTTTACATCTTTATGTCCAATCCATTGAAGTGTAATATTTATTAACGTGTAAAAGTGTAATGTGTTCGACTTTGTCTCTGTAATGTTGCATTTTAATGAATTTTTAACGACAAATTTGTGTAATTTGGATCGTTTATGTTTGATTATGTGATTTTGTGTATTTAACGACGAATTTGTGTGATTTGGATCATTTATGGGTGATTAAATGATTGTGTGTGATTAACAACGAATTTTTGTAATTTGGATCGTTTATGTGTGATTATGTAATTGTGTGATTAACGATGAATTTCTGTAATTTGAATCGATTATGTGTGTTTATGTGATTATGTTGTTGAAATTGTGTAATTTTGATCAATTATGGTGTGTATTGATTACAGGTCATTGATGGTTTGGTTGCATGCAATTAATGTTGTTCTGCTTCTAGTTCTGTTCTTATGTGATTATGTTGTTGAAATTGTGTAATTTTGATCAATTATGGTGTGTATTGATTACAAGTCATTAATGGTTTGGTTACATGCAGTTAATGTTGTTCTGCTGCTATACCAGAAGTCAGCGTGAGTTAACTCATGTTGACATATAATGAGCGTGAGTTAACTCATGTTGGAGTTCAACGTTATTTAAATCACGCTGGGTATAACGCATATGTGACTTTAATCACGTGAAAATATTTTCGTCAGTTTGTATGGGAGTGAGCGATTTTAAATGAGACTCTCATTTTCTCTTGGCTTCGCCCGCATATGAGGTTCATATCGTTTGAGTTTTTCTCTTGCGTGAAAAAAATAGAGCCATGTGAGCTTTCTTTTTATTATTTTTCACAAATTATCTAGCTGTGTGTGTGTTTGGTTGATAGCATTGGGATATGAATTTTGATTTACATACGCCGAGTTCAACACACAACATGTGAACATCGAGTATATTATAATAACCACAATCAGTCCATTAACTGATTAATTACTTAAATCATCATTAGTCGGTAACGTAAATTTTTTGGCGTGTGTAATAATGTTTTTCAAATTTATAATGATAATGTTAAAGCACTTGCTTCAAAATTCAAATCTTGGTTTTGAATAATGGTCTCTAAATTCAATAAATACTGCATGCATAGTATAGTATATCTTGCCTTTTACACGTGAACATTAAAAGACAAAAGTATATTACATGATACATATTGTCAATTAGCAAAGTCGTACTCTTTGGCGCATTATCAGCAATAAGAATGAAACCTTGGGTGGGATCAGCTTAGCTCAAAGAAAAGAATCAAATAAGGGTGCTACAAAGTAAACCATTATTAGCCTAGTAGGTCATTGAACTAACAAAAATTCTCCAAGATATATATCCTTCCCTAGATAAAGTAATTGTTGCCATTGTCAAAACCACAAGATTAGATATCCTAGCTTTGTTGTCTAATGAAACATCATTTTCATCCATATACTAATACCTGGACAGAAGGTAATAGGACACTAGGGTGGCCAGCACATACGCGTTTCAGTGATATAAAAGTTGACGGAAATTAAATATTATGGAAAAAAAAAACTTTGTACCAAAAAACTATATGGAAAAAAAACCTATTTGATTAGCATCTTTAATTAATGGAAAATGCTTAATTAATATATAAAAATAATAATTTGTTATATCGGGGGATACGGAGAAGGAGAGGTAATGTGGTATCTATGGTGCACTCGCAACAAGTTGGTGTTTAATGGTATCTAACCAATAGTTTCAACTAGTTTCAGTTGTTTATACGCAATTGCAAGTTTCACAGCTGACATTCGACAATACTATTTCAACCACAATAGTTAAGCCCACTCATGAAGTATGCTGGCAACATGATGATAATGATACAATGGTTCTTAATGTAGATGACATCGCTTTAACTAACTTAGGTAAAGCAAGATATGGTGGATTGGTTAGAAATTTTGACGGAAAATTTCAATTTTCTATGGTAGTGTGGGGTTGTCCAATATTTTGCATGCATAAATTCATGCCCTTATGATTGGGATTAAGTTTCGTTGAGAGACTGGTTTGTTTTTTTGACTCTCTTCATGTAGTGCACCTAGTGACAAATGATGTGTTGAGGCTTCATCACTATGTGAACCTCTTGGAACTCATTAGAATGTATTTGGATAAGGAGTGAGATATTTTTATTCAGCATATTTTTCGAGAAGGAAACTTTGTGCGGATATACTTGCAAAACTATGTGCTAATCATTTAGAATCTTTTATGATGGTACATCAACCATTATCGTGTCTATCATCAGCCTTACTGGTTGATGTTATGAGAGTGTCCTTTATTATGACGTAATTTTTCTTTGCTCTTTTTTTTTTTTCATTCTCATGTAACCAAAAAAGAAATTTGTTAAGGTAAAAATCTGTAAAATTTGTTATGTAGTTCCAACAGGAAACTGTGGATATATGTGGGGATTAAAAATAAACTCTGAGATGGAAAAACTTTACAAGAACGAATAGTAACCTGAAGGACGATGATGGAAAGTGGTAGGGTACGGGTAACACTTTGGTGACATTGGCACCCCAATATCACCAAAGTGCTACCCGTAGGGTACTCTCCGCATCATCTTTCCGGTGATATCCCTAGATTTAATGCAAGGGATGAGAAAGATTTTACTAGGTAGTAAGTTTCTTTTATGAATCTAATGAAGAGCAATTGGAACTTTTTTTCTTTTATAATATTTAAAATCTTCTAAATAAAATGATTCATCTAAAAAAAGTATATTTTAAACGAACATTATTTGATTTTTTTTAGAGAAAAAAACATTATCATTACCCAAGAGCGCTTATATGAGATGACACGGATCTCTTTTAACTTAATCAAAGTCATGAGTTCGAATCCAACTTTAAGCATGCATGAGTGTTGAAATTCTTAAAAGAGTTCGTTGTTCACTTGAGTCTTACAAGACTCGAAAAATTAGAGGGGCTAGAATTAGTGCATGAGATGAGATACTCTGTTCCCATGTCTTCCCCTCCATCTCCTCCAATAAATTGAATAAAATAATTAATAATCTAAATATTGGACTTCTTTTTTCTTTTTTTTTGACAAATCTCAGTATTCAACTTGTGAGTCATACTGTTAATCTGACTAATGATTTGTTTCCAACTGAAAATGGGGGTCGAAAGGGCCGTGGTGTAAAAGAAAATGGCCAACTCTTTTGCCACAAAAAAATATTAGTATTAGATTTGAGTATACAATATTACACTCCTGGTATTGAATATTAAATTATAATATTAACCGTAGGATGATTTTTTTTTTTTGTTTGGTACGACTTTGTGGACTGATTCAATGATCGTGGTATATTCTCTATCTTCCATTCGTCATGTCGTGCCAAGCTGCTGTAATTTGCACTCGTGATGAAACTTTAGCGCCAATCAAATGATAACTAAGCATCTACGGCCACAAAGGCAAACCAGCAAATTGAGAAAGGTAAAGTGTTTTGTATGTTCGTTTTCATTTTTAGAAGAGTCAAAATTGATTATAGAGTCGTAAAATTGATTATGATATACTGAAGTAACAACGATTAGAATTGATTTTGCTTATACATTAATTTTTACCCCAAACTCAACCACGTTGTAAAAAGATTTAAACACAAAGCTTATAAAATAATCGCATAGAGCTATGGAACCTCTTCATCAAATAAGTTTCAACCAGTATGAGTTAGAGCTATGGAATCTGAGTTGTTAGTGGGTGGTTGGTAAAGAAATTTGATAAAAAAAAAAGTAAAGAAATCTAGATAGGGTAAACTTAATTTGGCTTTGGAAATATTTTTCATAAAAAAAATTAAAACACTTCTATTATATTATTGTTTGAATAAGATTTTTCATTGGTTTAGAAAGTGTCCAAGCATTCTTCGAAGAAAAATATATATTGCATAACATGAAGAAAAAAAATGCACAAGCATTAAAATAAGAACTTTTCAAGTAATACATTGTAACACAACAATAACTATTTTTCTAGTAATAGTCATTTGATTTTTCTAGTAATCATTTGGTGGTTTTTCTGGATGCATACTTCCAAAGTAATATTGGGAGGTTTATTTTTTTATCTTGCAAAATTATCCTCAGTTCCATAAAGATTAGATAAATTGTGCAGAATAATGGCCAACTCATTATAGCCACTAGAAGCATGAGAATGATGAAAAAAGAAATAAACCAGATTCGGCTCTTCGATTCCTGTACTTGGTTTCAGCAAGTCTTCCACGATCTATAATTTCAAACAACACAAAAGTACAAATGAACGGAAAAGAACAAGATATAAAACAAGTTCAAATCCCATTATTGCCTTGGATCTACCTATGGTTCACCGCCAAGCTCCACTCGCAGATTGTCATATGGATAAACTTTCGGTGCCTGACACAATAATATAAAAATCTATCAGCATTAATTGCTAAATATTTGGAGAAAGTAGCAATGCATGTAAAGCTTCAAAACATGAAGAAGAAGAAGAAGAAAATTATAGACAGTATAGACTTGAGCATAAGCATGAATTCAATTGGGAATCATGGAGGTTAGATGGACCATGACAAGGATACAAGGAGCAGAAAAAGATTATGTAATCCATAAACAATATACACTTAAAACCGTTATTGCCATACAATGGTTGATAAACCAAAACTAGACTAGGATTATCTGAAGGTAAAGATTTGTGGCATGATCAACTGGATGGAAGAGAGCCAAGAATGATCAACAGCAATTACTGAGGCTGCTATGCCAACACACCATATATAAAGCAAACATTATGCAATAGATCCAACACATGTCCATGTTAAATTTTTTGAGTAATTACTTATGGCAGAACTAATAAGAATCCAAGCATCAAACCTTTTAGATATAATAATCATACATGGGAAAAATATGTGACTTAATGAGACATCTAAATTTATGTTGTAGTTCAGTTGTAACTCCACCAGGCAAAGTTGGATATAATCAGCAGCTATATTTCAGGCTTCCAGCTTGCTACTGAATTAACACAGTTGCAATGAACACTACCATATGGTAGTTGTTCATACTATTTAAATGCAAGGATAAAGAATGAAAAGAAATATGATACTCCCTCCGTCCCAAATTGTATGACGTTTTGGGCATTTCACATATATTAAGAAAATGCAATTAATACTGTATGAAAAAGAGATATTATGAGTTGTTTTACAAAATTGTCCTTAATAAATAATATGGAAAATATAAATAAAAGAATTGAAAGAAGAGAGAGTAATAAATAGTTAAGGTTATAATAGGAAAAGTAACATTAATGTTGCATTGGTAATGTAAAGCGACAAATAATTTGAGACAAATTTTTTTCTCTAAAG
>Ga0209282_1000359_pt1 | contig 22331 bp, 5 predicted proteins | sample Mtrugardesep15_FD_187529 | JGI IMG/M metagenome (GOLD analysis project Ga0209282, IMG submission 187529) | Root nodule microbial communities of legume samples collected from California, USA - M. trunc garden sep15 (SPAdes) (version 2) | ecosystem: Host-associated > Plants > Roots > Nodule...
AGAGACACACACCACGATATACTTTGAATTCTCAAATTTTTTGTTGAAGGATAATGATGTCGTCTTTTTCTTGCTTATGTATTGATATTTTTTAGGCATAAATCTAGTTTTAGTCATCATATTTTACAAACTACAATTTTGACCCACTATTTCAGAAACTTGATGAAACCATGATTTTGATCATTCAATTTGATGATGTGAAAATAAATTGTTCACTATCATTCCCTTGCATCATTTTAATTGATATTTTTTTGACTTTGTGCGCTTGATCACGACTCAGTTTAACACCCAATTTTTTTAAGACTCTAAGTAATTTGACTATTCGTTTTCATGTCAAATCACTTGTGGTTTTTTCTATCAAAGCACTAAAATATAAAAGACAGGAGATGCCTGAACCAATACAATAGAGTCACAAAGTGGAGAATCTATGAAAAGAAAATTCATATATGCCTCTAGAAAGAAAAGTTCCTATGAAAGGGGAGGTGGCTTAGTCCACCATTGAAAATAAAAGTCAGACAGATTATGATCATTGTTGATCGTAAGAACTTCTACAAGACTACCCTCTCTATGAAAGTTGGTACAAAATGATTGAAATTTCTCACTATGCTTTTGCAATTAAACCAACTATTATGTAGCTGCCAATGTAACTTTGGAGGTACCCTTTTGGGCATGGGTCCTCATTCCAGCTAAGTTAAAGCTATCAAGCTTCATTATGTTCACATGCTTCTTCTTCTTTTTCTCTGCCTTAGTGCTCTCAGATAGGTTTGGATTGTGTTGCCTCAAAGTATGATACAATGGCTTCAACAATGTCCTCTTCCACCTCCTGTCTCTTGTCATGGTCACCCACTTCTACCTCATCTCCCAAAAATTTGGAAAAAATTTGCACATTCTTTTGTGCTGCAGCAGAAAGGAGTTTGGTAGCAGGAACCAATGTTCACATAATTTAGGGTTAATTATTCAGATTGAGCATGTAATATGCATGTAGTTTGAAAAATAACCATGTAATAAAAAAATACAGATTCTACCCCCCTAATATCTTCAAATTAGAGGGAAGAATCTTGAAGTTTTTAAACACAGATTCCACCCCTTTCTCTAACATCATAAGAACACCCATCATTAAATTTTGGGGTTTTTAAACGATGAAATAATTAAGTGGAAATTTTTATTTTTGATAATTATGAATTTTTTAAACAATTCATAATTAATTTCTCCCTTGTTTAAAAACTATAAAATTTAGTGTTGAAGATTCTTATGATGTTCTATCCATGTATACAAAACTATGGAAATAAATTTGATGTTTGAGTATATGTTTATTCAAAACAAAATTTCTATTTTGCATGTTTTGGTTGTAAAATTAAAATAAATTGAGGAGTAGTCGAAATGCAACAAAACTTTGCAAATCCCGTCAAAATTTGATTTCTAGGCCGGTATTTATCTTGCTTTGTTTTTATTTTTTATTTTAGCTCTTTAAATATTAATAATAAATCCTTCCCTTGTCGGAAAATTGTAATTTATGTGAAAACTCATATTTTAAAGTCATAAACATGCATACAAAAGATCATGAAAAAATTCAACCTCTAGATTTCTTTTTCTAGGCTTTATATTTTTAGTAAAAAATAAGAGGTCAAAAATAGGAAGAATCTCAAATTACAAGGGTATAATCTGTGTTTTTTTTTATCACATAGTCCTATTTTAGACTTCACATAGATTACAAGGTCAATTTGAATCCCTATAATTTATTGACACGTCATCAGATTGAATTGTCGAAATCATGATTTGTTCGAAATTTCTGAAATAGTGGATTAAAATTGCGCAATTAAAAATAAGAAAACTAAAATTGCAGTTTGACTAAAATAGAGGGACCAATTTCTGAAACACATTATCCTCTAGGTAAAAATTGAAAGTTTAAAAAATAATCCTCTTCACTAGACCAGGTTTACTCTAGCCATTTTCCTTTTCTGGAAGATACTCACACATGGGAAGAGGTGCTGTGTTTAGTAAGGAGTTGAGATTTGTTAAGAGTTTAAGATGAAAGATGATTTAAACATATGATTATAAGTGAAGTTAATTCTCATCTCGTAAACTAATTTTATAAGGTTGAGTTCGACTCAATATAAAAATCTAATATAGTATCAAAGTTTATCCAAACTATATTGTGTCTTATGCTATTAAAATTTCCGTTATCATTCTACTTAAGACACACTCGAGATGTTAGTTACGAACACGAAAGAGTGTGATTAGAATCATGTATTGCATGAGAGATATTTTGAACAAGTGAAGACAATATAAGAGGCATTATTTAAATTTAAGGAACCAATCGTGTCATATATATATATATCATCAAACTCAAATGGCAAATAATGATGAGGGACTCTTTTCTTGGATAATAAGCTAGGAGTTTATTGATACGGTCCAACCAAAAGGATAGATCAGAAGAAGGTACAAAAGTTATGCAAAAACGCCTACGAGAATTCACAAACTCCATAAAGAGAACAAAATGATTACTCCTAGAAGAACACCGGAAAAAAAAAAACCACAATCACAACTCAAATATGAAAAACACCTAAGAGCTGAAAGGCTCAACTGCTTACCAATACACCATTTTTTTTCTTGCTTCTTGAAAGTCCTGATCAGAGGTTTATGCTTATTTTCAAGTAATATGTGAAGATTTTCCCATTAAAGATGCTTTTAGTAAATACTTATTAAATCATTGAATTATTTAAGGTGAATTCTTATTTCTTAAGTATATTGGAGTTTGGTTAGGTACGGGTACCCTCTAAAAAAAAATTGTTTATTTGAATTTATTTTAAAATAAATTAATATGAAAATAAGACATGACATTGATTTATTGGATACCCGATCAAATTATGTGGGTAGCATTATGTTCAATATTATTTAAATATTCGACACAATGTCTTTTAATGTGTATCAAATAATTCATGTAGTTAATTAACCATTTTATGGGGTGAGCTGATTAATTAATTGAAATAGCATAACTTAAATCTCCTTCAAACGTCACCCTTAAAATCTAGATATATCTACCAAACACACCGGCCACAACAAAATAGCCCTAGTTATGGGTAAATCATAATGGGGAAAGAAAAAGGGTCAAATTTATTTTAGATTTGAACTTGTCGTTTTGCCTAGTTAAGCAAACTTGTACCTAAGGGTGAGTGCATAAAACAAAATAGAAGATGGAAACGCATCTTGCTAGTGTCACGGGGGAGATGCCATCTCTTTCGTTCCAACACGTCTAATACTATTCACCATACCACCACATGTGTATAGTTTTTTCTCTAAATTTCTTTTGCTTCTTCACTTTTGTTGTTTACTTTCTTGTATACAAGTATGTATGAGAAGAAACTTTTTCCATGCTCCAACATAACTTCACCTGTTACATAGAGAAAGAAAAAGAAATGGTTTTTTTTTTTTGTTGTCTAAAAATGTATTTTTTTAACAAGTATTGTCTAAAAGTACGCTTTTGAAATAATATATATGTAATTTTTTAGAAAATGTGGAGTGAAGATTAAGCAACTCTACATATATATATAGTGGAGACTTCCAAAAGGGTCTTTATTCTTTATCCTTTTTCACATGTGGGGTTTGAAATCTCCAATTAATCAAAGGCCAAAGTTATTGCTTGTGGAGGCATCCAAAAGCAAAAGATAAATATCAAAATAAAAAGAAATGAGTGAAAAAGTAGAAAGTGTGACCGAAAATAATTTAGTTAAAAGAGTGTAAAAAATATAAGAAAAATTTCGTGTGAAAAAATTATAATTACCAAGATTTTTTTTGTGACAAAATTTATTTTTTGGTCAAGTTTTTTTTGGCAATTATAAATTATCACAAAAAACTTGAGGACTAACCACTCCAAGTGAAAGTTCTTTGGTCAATTATAATTTCCAATTACGTATTGCATTTTTTTGGTGAAGAGGGAAAGTGAGGACTAACCACGCCAAGTGAATGTTCTTGTGGTGTAAAATTTACATGAAAGATGAGGACTCCTCACCAAAAAAAAAAATTCACATTAGGTGTCTAGTTCAAGGAAAATTGTGTTCTTTGATAACTGATAGTGGGAGTTGCACTAATGTATCTAGTGCAAGGCTAGTTACAAAACTAATCTTTGTACTACTTCATATCCTATACACTATAGACTTCAATGGTTAAGATATAATTACGATATTATTGTTGATAAATAAGTGATGGTTAAATTTAGCATTTCATAAATATCAAGATGAAATTTTATGTGATGTTGTAGCAATGAAAAGATGATCACCTTTTACTTGGTAGACCATGGTAATTTGATAGAGAAGTTGACTAATTAAGATGACTTTACTTGCAAATTCTTTTTTGCTCATAATACACACACTTGTTCTTTCTCCTCTTACTCTACAATATGTGTGTAAGGACAAAATATATCGTAGACTTCAAAGAAAGACGAGAAATGTGTAAAAAAAATAGTGGAAGTGAAGAAACTCCTAAGGTTTGTGAGTTCATTGCTTTCTCACTCATCAACTAGGAACCAAATTAATCAAACCGTTAAAACTATTTCAATTGCAGAATTGAAAAGAGAAAGTGCCCCTATATTTACAGTTTCTTAAATAAATTATAGGTGTGAGGTAAAATTGTAGCAATAAACTATCTTGGAAATCATGTTGATGATTGTTGTTAATTAAGTGAAGCAATATTATTATTATTATTATTATTATTATTATATATATATATATATATATATATATATATATATATATATGTAGAAATGATAATTGACCCTTTATAAACTTGCATATTCGCTCTTTTTCTTATTATGTATCATCACTCATCAATTTCTCGCAACAATGCGGTGGTCGGAACTCAGAACACGACGGAGGAAGGTTTAGGGTCGCTAGCTTGTATTGTGAAGTGAGAGAGATGGTGGTTGGTGTATGGGTTCTTGGTGGAGAAAACTGGAAGAGAAAAGGAAAATAAAGTGCACGTGGTGTATCATGCACAGATAAATCTAATGGTAAGAAATTGTGGTCCAAGTTGGACCTGTATTTCCATGGATGCAAACTAAACAGACCCTTATCGAGAGGCAAGCAAGGGAAAATAAAAGAAAACTGTATAGATAAAACTAGTTGATAACTTGTTCTTGAAAAAAAGATGCAAAGAGAATTTTAGTTGCTAGACAACCAATATATTCTCTTTACTATAATGATTTGTGTTTGACTACTAACCATATTAATGCTTTGTCTATTTCTATTGTTTATTTCTTCAAGGAAATTGTGGATGTTGCATTGTTTCCTTCAATAAGATGTTTAGAGGAGAAGGAGTATATCGTTTGGATATTGTGTAATTTTGGTCGCAATGAAACCCACGTGGTGTCCCATTCCTTGCAAGGTCGTACCCATCAAGGCACACCTCTTGGTTTGGTTTCTTGTTTTAAATACCCTTTCTTTCCTCATGCAAATCATAGAGTTTTATCTTGCATTACTCTTTTCCATTAATTTTACATAAGGAAGCCATAAATGATTTGAGTTTTGAGTTTTGAGTACTACACAATTTAATAGGATGGCGAGTTTTAGCATGGGGCAATTGTTAAATTGCCCCATCTTAGATCAATTTTGTTTTATTTGTTATTAGTTGTAGACGCATTTTTATATTCCAATTTATAGCTCTATTTAATTATGATATTCAGTTTTAATTTTAATTTAATGGGGACTAAAATATTTTGGTGGGACAAAAACATGTTATTTTTTTAGAAGAACTAAAAACAAAATTCATCATATTTATAGGGACAAAAAAATTTAGTCTCCATTAAATTAAAATTAAAACTGCATGCAGAAATTTTTTAGAGGGACAAAAACAAGTCACCATATTTTACGGGTTCATGCAACTTTGTTAATGACTTAAAGGTTTATGAAAATGGAGGTATTCTCTAGATACTTACTATGTTTGATTATTTTCACAATTCTGTTGTTCCTTACAACTCTCATTCTTCTAGATTTGATGAAATTCAAAATGTCCTGCCTAACAAAATTGGCCTTTATATGAATTTGGTTTTGAAGAAATCATCAAAGGAATAATGTTACTCTTAACATATATATATAGGCTAAATTATCTTTTTGGTCCCTTAACTATTTAATTAGTATCGGTTTGGTCCCCTAACTAAAATTTGATTTATTTTTGTCCTTTAACTTCTCTCTATTATATATTTTGGTCCTTTCCGTTAATTTTAATTCAAAAACGTTAGGTTTTCTTCATTTTCTTCTTGAATTTTTCTGGGATTCTTGTTGTTGAATGTTGATGGAGATGATATGAAGATGAAAAAGAGGACAAGTAGATAAAGAAAACCTAACGTTTTTGAATTAAAACCAAAGAAAAGGACCAAAATGTGTAAGAGAGAAAAGTTAAGGGACCAAAATAAATCAAATTTTAGTTAGAGGACCAAACCGATACTACCTAAATAGTTAAGGGACCAAAAATGTAATTTAGCCTATATATATATATATATAGGCTAAGATATATATATATCAGCTTAAGTGTTTAATAAGTCTCAATTTAAGTGTTTAAGATAACCAAATCTAAACTAGCTTTTTAATGTCAAATAGTAGGTCTTAGAGTAAATTATTAGAATAATATAACTTGGATCACCTCTAAAGAATAGTTTAGAGTATAAATGCTAATTCATATTTTAATAATTATATTTCTAACTAACCAAATGATGGCACTGGTATTAATGGGTGAGGAAATTTTATATTTTCAAATTATGCTTCGATCATTTTCCTCACGCCTGTCTTGTAAATCCTCTCAGCCCTCATCCTCTATTACTGATCATCAATCTCAATCTTTTTCAAACAAAATCTTCAAAGAAGAAATTCACTTTGAAGACATCAATCAAGAATTAGATAATTGGGAGATACCTAAGATACCCCCTAAAGATTTGTACAAAACAAGTAGATCCTTTTTCCACAAATCTGACTATGTTATTAGAACCGTGGAACAAAAATTTAAACTAAAATCTGACGATGAAGAAATTCATCTTCTCTCACAAAAAAGTATTAATGAACATATATACAAAAAATACAATTATTTACATATCGGTAGTGTCCAAGTTGGTCTTAAGCCTCTCACGAGGGGCTCTCTTGACGTAGCTGTTCTTCTCTGTTTAAGGGACAAAAGACACAATAGATTTCATGATTCCCTTTTAGGAACTGTTGAATCTAGCCTGAGTCATGGACCTATCTTTTTCAATTGCTTTCCAGATTTAACTGTAAGTTTGGATGACAAAAATATCCTTGATGTCTTATTTCTCAATGTCAAGCTGCATGGCTATGACATGAAAGAAGGATCTGTCCCTATAACTTTAGTTTATAGAGTTCAATACAAGGTTATGAATTCCATTACTTCCAATTTCCTTAAAACAAAGTGTGATAAATCGGGAGAAACAACTTTGTTTCTTACTGATGAAACCAAAGCCAATGTTATTGTGCCAAAAACAATCCAATGGAGCGATATCACTCTTCCTGAAAAATGGGCTCTTGAAAGAGCAACCCCAGCCTTACCTCGTGTCACCCCTGATTTTCATGATATAATCCAACATCAAACTGGAAAGGTGGAATTAGTCTTTGATAGAAGAAATTCGTTCTCTATTCACAGACCTCTTAAAACTAATGACCTAACAATAGATGATTTTAGATCTAATACCTCTAGAAGATCTTTTTCAGTTCATAGGTCTGTTTCCCAAACTGAACCAACCCATGATGGGTCAACAATCCACTTACAGGGAATTGAAACCACAACTCCTGTTAGAGCAACTTATCAAAAAGACGAAGAAGATCAAAGATCTATTCAGTCTCCAACTTTCTCCTCCCTTAATGAACCTTATGATGTTATATAAGTTCACTATCGATAAAGAATCCCTTAAGAAAGAATTCTATTCTGAGGAATGGTCTCCTCAAAGAGAATGGTTCTTTCGCCAGTACAAGGGAAACAAAAGGAGTATGTTACAAAATGAATTTTACAAATTCTTAGATAAAGTAAAACTTAATATCCCATTTTTTGACTGGTTTCATGCTTATACCATCAAAAATAATGTTGATTATCCTTTTCAAACTGATCTAATAGGAGATAGAACTACTAATGTTATAAGTAGTTGGCATTTGAAGGATGATAAAACTATCCAATCTGAATTTCCTCCAGATGCTCCCTTTAAGCTAAAAAGTAAAAGTGATAATCTTGTTTTGGCTTCTCCTTTCAAAACTAAACTTGAGAGTGAACCTATAAACTCAACTGATATTAAAAATCTTATGGAGCAATCTAATTATACTAATAAATATCTTCAAGCTTTAGGGAAAAATTTAGGAACAAGTCAAATAAATCAAGCCTCGACGTCCTCTTCTAACCTAATAGAAAAACCTTTATTCAAACCTTTTAAATTGTCTAAACAAATCAAAAAGGAATTGCAAGACTCTAACCAAAAACTAAAGGAAGAAGCTAAAAATGAACTTCTCGATATGGTTAATAAACAATTAAAACTTTACCATACGACTATTCCTGATACTCCCCAAACTCCTCAACAGTCTTTTACTAAAGGCCTCAATATGATACAGACACAATCTTATTCTGACAAAGATGATAATTTTGAGATAAACATCAATCCTGTCATTACCGGCCCTAAGGTTAATTGGAAAAACCAAACCAAACTCTATTATCCCAGGGCTACTGCTCCTGATCTTCTCTTAGAAGAAAAGGATTCTAATTTCAAAAGTTTCAGTGCAAACAATGTTTACGAATGGAACATAGATGGACAAAATGAGTATTCTATCACCAAGGTACTCCAAAATATGACAATGGTAGCTACTGCTTATGAGACTTCTAATAACTGCCCGGAAACAGTTATTGTTGAAATCTTAGTTGCTGGATTTTCTGGCCAGTTAAAGGGTTGGTGGGATAATTACCTTACTGAAGATGAAAAATCTGCAGTTCTTACTGCAATTAAAACAGATTCTGACGGTAATCCCATTCTTAATGGCAGCGAAACTATCCCTGACGCCGTTAACTCTCTAATCTTTACTATAGCCCAACACTTTATTGGTGATCCATCTTTAATTAAAGATAGGTCTGGAGAATTACTATCTAATCTTAAATGTAAATCATTAGGAGATTTTAGATGGTACAAAGATACTTTCCTTACTAGGGTTTACACTAGAGATGATAGTCAACAACCTTTTTGGAAAGAAAAATTCTTAGCTGGGCTACCTAAGTCTCTAGGAGATAAAGTTAGGGAAAAACTTAGAGGCCAAAACCCTAGTGGTGATATCCCTTATGAACAATTAAGTTATGGCCAATTAATTGCTTATATCCAAAAGGTAGCTTTAAAGATCTGTCAGGATGATAAGATCCAACAACAACTTGCTAAAGAAAAGGCCCAAAACCGTAAAGACTTGGGAAGTTTTTGTGAACAATTTGGCCTACCTCCTTGTTCTAAAAATTCTAAACCTAAACCAAAAAAGGATTTACCTAAACCAAATTATTATAATAATAATCGTAATAAACCTTATAATAAAGGATACAATAAACCGTATAATAAACCTTTTCATTCTGAACCTAACAAACAGCCTAACTCTGGTTTCCCTTTTAGTAATGTCCCTAGGAAACCTAGGACAGGGGCTGGTTGCTACAATTGTGGGAAGCCGGGCCATCATAGTAAATATTGTAGGTTGCAAGGGAAAATTAAATCCCTCAACCTTGATCAAGAAGTTGAAGACCGTATTAATAACTTGTTAATTGAGTCATCTGAAGATGAATCGCATAAAGAATCTTCTGAAGATTTAAATCAAATTCAGAATGACGATTTATCTGAGGAAGATTCAGGTTCCTCTAGTCAAATTAATGTTCTGACTAAGGAGCAAGACCTCCTTTTTGAAGCCATTAATGCTATCACTGATCCTGTTGACAAGAAATTTTATCTTGAAAAGCTAAAGTCAACTCTTGAAACTAAACCTACTAGAAATCCTCTTGTAAATAATAAATTCAATCTTAAAGATACCTTTAAAAGGCTTGAAAAAGCTACTATTAAACCTGTAACTATCCAAGATCTCCAACATGAGATTAACAATCTGAAAATTGAAATAAAAGACTTAAGACAAACTCAGAACAATCATGAGTTCATCTTAGGACAATTACAAAGCTATGAAAGTTATGAGGATAACACAACTGATGTTAATCCTCCTGTCCAGAATAATGTTAATACTCCTGTCCAAAATTCTAGCCTCCTTGAAAGACAAGAAGATGAAGATTTTTTGGGCTTAATTAATCAAATAAAAATCCAAAAATTTTATATAAATATTAGGATTGTCATAAAAGAATTTATTCTTGAAACTACAGCCCTTTTTGACACTGGGGCTGATTCAAACTGTATTTTAGAAGGATTAATTCCTACTAAGTATTTTGAGAAAACTTCCGAACAGCTTAGCACTGCTAACGGGTCTAAATTAAAAATTAATTATAAACTTTCTACTACAACTATCGAAAACCAAAATCTTAAGATTGAAACTCCATTCCTTTTAGTTAAAAATCTTAAGAACAAAGTAATCTTAGGCACACCATTCATAAGATCTCTCTTTCCTTTACAAATTAATAATGAAGGAATCATTACCCAACACTTAGGACAACCTATAATCTTCAGGTTTATTAAGAAACCAATTATTAAGGATCTTAACCCAATCCATTATAAACAAAATCAAATTAATTTCTTAAAAGAAGAAATTTCTTTTAAAAATATTGATTACCAAATAGAACAAACTATAACTAAGCAGAAAGTCCAAGCCCTCCTCGAACAGATTCAATCTACCATTTGTTCTGATCTTCCTAATGCCTTTTGGGAAAGAAAACAACACATTGTGGATCTTCCTTATGAAAAGGATTTTCAGGAGAAACTTATACCAACTAAGGCCAGACCTATCCAAATGAATGAAGAACTTCTTCAAATCTGTCAAAAAGAAATCAAAGATCTTTTAGTAAAAGGATTTATTAGAAAGAGCAAGAGTCCTTGGTCTTGTTCAGCCTTTTACGTCAACAAACAATCCGAAATTGAAAGAGGTGTTCCTCGTTTAGTTATAAATTATAAACCTCTTAACCAAGCCTTAAGCTGGATTCGTTACCCTATCCCTAACAAGAAAGATCTCCTCAATCGTTTAAATGGTGCTAAAATTTTCTCTAAATTTGATATGAAATCTGGTTTTTGGCAAATCCAAATTAAAGAAGAAGATCGCTATAAAACAGCTTTTACTGTTCCTTTTGGACAGTATGAATGGACTGTTATGCCTTTTGGGCTAAAAAATGCTCCCTCAGAATTTCAGAGAATAATGAATGATATTTTCAATCCATTGTCAAAATTTACTATAGTATATATTGATGATGTGTTGGTTTTCTCTAAATCTCTGGATGAACATTTTAAGCATATAAAAATTTTCATATCCACAATCAAAAGGAATGGTCTTGCTATTTCTAAAACTAAAATCAACCTTTTTCAAACAAAGATTAGATTTCTTGGTCATAACATTCACCAAGGGACTATTATCCCCATTCATAGAGCTATTGAATTTGCTGATAAATTCCCTAATCAAATCATTGACAAAACTCAATTACAAAGATTTTTAGGTTGCCTGAACTATGTTTCTGACTTCTTTCCCCAACTCAGTAACATCATTAAACCTCTCCATGATAGGCTTAAAAAAGATCCTCCTCCTTGGACTGATGTCCATACAAAAGTTGTCAAAATTATAAAAGGTCAAGTCAAAGATCTTCCTTGCCTTTATCTTCCTATTCCTCAAGCATTTAAAATTGTTGAGACTGATGCTTCTGATATTGGTTATGGGGGCATTCTTAAACAAAAAATCTCTGAAAAAGAACAAGTCATTTCTTATACTTCCAAACATTGGAATCCTGCACAACAAAATTATTCAACTGTTAAAAAAGAAGTTTTAGCAATTGTTTTATCTATTTCAAAATTTCAATCTGATTTACTTAACCAAAAGTTTTTAGTTCGTGTTGATTGTAAGTCAGCAAAAGATATTTTACAAAAGGATGTTAAAAACCTAGCTTCAAAGCAAATTTTTGCTAGATGGCAAGCAATATTAAGTGTTTTTGATTTTGAAATTGAATATCTCAAAGGCTCAGATAATGCTCTCCCTGACTATCTCACTCGTGAATACTTACAGGGTAAAGAGTAGGATGCCCAAAGCGGCTAGATCCGCCTCCTCTCGGGGAGGTAGGACTTCAGCAGATCTAATAATGGCAGAACCAACAACAAGGCAAACAAGACAATCAGGGTCATCCACCCTTGGGTCATCTACCCAGAACCAATCTCTTGGGTCATTAACCCATAACCCCCAAATTGGGTCATCTACCCAAAAACTTCAAAATCAAACTTCCATTGAAAAAACCTCCATTGAAACATCAAAACAAACTAGAGCAGATTATGCTATCCCAATCCAAACTCTTTTAGCCTTCCAAGAACAAGGTTTAGTCAGTCTCCCAAAAAAGACCTGGGCAGATATTGCTGATGAAGAAGAGGAACAAGAATCCTTAGACCTCATCATAAACAACCTCAAAAATAAAACTTTACAAACCAACCCACAAGCTAAAAATAATCAAATTCAGGAAGGAACAACCCACACACAATTCCACAACAACCAAACTACCCAGTTTCAATACACTCCAAAGTCAAAATACCTACCTGTTATCCAAATGGAACCTGAATTTTGGGATAGAAACCCAAACAAAGTTTATTCTAGGATTTTTCCACCAGGATTCCACCACCAGCCTATAGCCTTCAATAAGACACAACAATTCTATGAATTTATCTTGGTAGATTCAGACTCAATCTCCATCAAACATTATAAAGATGCTAAAGATGCATCAAACATTACACATTCAACAATTCAAATCCTCAAAGTTCTTACGCCCGCATCTTTTGGGCAAAATCCAAACAAAACCAAAAAATTTTCTCAAGCCTTTGATCCTATCGGCTACAATTATTGGGACTATGTCCAAGCCTGGACACACGTCTTTTGGAAACAAAATAAAGCCGGGAAACACTCTTGGCTGATATACTTCAAACACGGAGTTAATTATACCTTTCCAAATTGGTTCCTTCAATGGTGGGACTACTTTGGACCAATCCATCAAATTTTTCCCCTCGAAGTCCAAGAAGGCTTTCAAGTTTTTAACAAAAGGTTTAACAAAGACCTTGACAATCTTCCAATAGAACTCAATTTCTTCACAAAATTCTCTCTAACATGGATATTTTCATGGCAATACAAATACGTGCAAAACTCAGACCATAAGGTTTTGCCAATGCTTCAAAGACAAGCTTTTGTCAAATGGTGGCCCCGTTTTGATACCACAAAAGCGACGGGAGAAAGTGTTACCATATGGTTTAAAACTAACCCAAAATTTTTGCAGGTTGCAGATCCTGAAACCTGTAAATTTCTCAATCAAAAGGCAAGAATTACAGCTGCCTTAGCAGCCGCATCATCTGAAGACGATTTTGTAGAAAATCTACAAGATGTTCTTAAGCTCCTAAAACAAGACAAAGAAAGCAAAAAAGGGAAGAATAAGCAAGATCTACCTTCCTGCTCATCATCTACAGCAGATTCCTGTTCAAATGAAGACGACTGTTACGGAATCTACTCGCCAATCAATTTAGCAGACGACTAGAAATGACTCTGCACAAATCATCATTACAAAAATCAATAATTTATCACCTTGTACTGTAGCTACAGTAGCAACTTTTTACTGTAGCAATAATTTGTATTTTTTATTTTTGCAAAAAACGATAAACCGTTCACTGTTGAAATAGTTCCGGTTTTATACCTGAACTGTAGAAACAGTATCTTTTATTTTTCTATTTAAGGGAATGTCATTCCTTGTTAGAAGGCACCCTTTGTTTTCACAATCTTAGAGAGTTTTAGAGAGTTATCTGAGCATTCTGATTTTCTCCTTTGTAAGCTTTCTACAATCTTTAATCAATTTAATACAATCTTTCTTCAATCTTTCTTCAATCTTTTACTAAGCAGTTCAGTTCGGCTCTGCCGCGTTCTGTTCTTCCTTTTTCTTTATTTATGCTTTGATTATTCTATGTTTTAATCTGCTTATACTTGGTTTTATGGAAGGCTAAGCCTCCTCTTTATTCCTGCATAAGTTTTCTGCATTCTATTTAAACTAGTTTTATTAAACAAACAGCAGTCTGTCTGCTATCCTACTTCTCATTTAGTCTCTTTATATTATTTTTTATCTGCTTCCGAACCCCTCTTGGTATCAGAGCCTGATGGGGAAGTAGGAATGTGTTATTAATTTATGAATTTTTATTTATTTATCTAAGATATTCTTTACGGATGGTCTATTATGTGTTATTCCTAGCCGTTTATTCTAAAAATCTACTATTCATTATCCTTAAGGATAAAGTTTAAGATTTGGATATCTGAAACAACTGTAGCAATAATTCCCCTTGGTGGGTAATAAGTCTCAATTTAAGTGTTTAAGATAACCAAATCTAAACTAGCTTTTTAATGTCAAATAGTAGGTCTTAGAGTAAATTATTAGAATAATATAACTTGGATCACCTCTAAAGAATAGTTTAGAGTATAAATGCTAATTCATATTTTAATAATTATATTTCTAACTAACCAAATGATGGCACTGGTATTAATGGGTGAGGAAATTTTATATTTTCAAATTATGCTTCGATCATTTTCCTCACGCCTGTCTTGTAAATCCTCTCAGCCCTCATCCTCTATTACTGATCATCAATCTCAATCTTTTTCAAACAAAATCTTCAAAGAAGAAATTCACTTTGAAGACATCAATCAAGAATTAGATAATTGGGAGATACCTAAGATACCCCCTAAAGATTTGTACAAAACAAGTAGATCCTTTTTCCACAAATCTGACTATGTTATTAGAACCGTGGAACAAAAATTTAAACTAAAATCTGACGATGAAGAAATTCATCTTCTCTCACAAAAAAGTATTAATGAACATATATACAAAAAATACAATTATTTACATATCGGTAGTGTCCAAGTTGGTCTTAAGCCTCTCACGAGGGGCTCTCTTGACGTAGCTGTTCTTCTCTGTTTAAGGGACAAAAGACACAATAGATTTCATGATTCCCTTTTAGGAACTGTTGAATCTAGCCTGAGTCATGGACCTATCTTTTTCAATTGCTTTCCAGATTTAACTGTAAGTTTGGATGACAAAAATATCCTTGATGTCTTATTTCTCAATGTCAAGCTGCATGGCTATGACATGAAAGAAGGATCTGTCCCTATAACTTTAGTTTATAGAGTTCAATACAAGGTTATGAATTCCATTACTTCCAATTTCCTTAAAACAAAGTGTGATAAATCGGGAGAAACAACTTTGTTTCTTACTGATGAAACCAAAGCCAATGTTATTGTGCCAAAAACAATCCAATGGAGCGATATCACTCTTCCTGAAAAATGGGCTCTTGAAAGAGCAACCCCAGCCTTACCTCGTGTCACCCCTGATTTTCATGATATAATCCAACATCAAACTGGAAAGGTGGAATTAGTCTTTGATAGAAGAAATTCGTTCTCTATTCACAGACCTCTTAAAACTAATGACCTAACAATAGATGATTTTAGATCTAATACCTCTAGAAGATCTTTTTCAGTTCATAGGTCTGTTTCCCAAACTGAACCAACCCATGATGGGTCAACAATCCACTTACAGGGAATTGAAACCACAACTCCTGTTAGAGCAACTTATCAAAAAGACGAAGAAGATCAAAGATCTATTCAGTCTCCAACTTTCTCCTCCCTTAATGAACCTTATGATGTTATATAAGTTCACTATCGATAAAGAATCCCTTAAGAAAGAATTCTATTCTGAGGAATGGTCTCCTCAAAGAGAATGGTTCTTTCGCCAGTACAAGGGAAACAAAAGGAGTATGTTACAAAATGAATTTTACAAATTCTTAGATAAAGTAAAACTTAATATCCCATTTTTTGACTGGTTTCATGCTTATACCATCAAAAATAATGTTGATTATCCTTTTCAAACTGATCTAATAGGAGATAGAACTACTAATGTTATAAGTAGTTGGCATTTGAAGGATGATAAAACTATCCAATCTGAATTTCCTCCAGATGCTCCCTTTAAGCTAAAAAGTAAAAGTGATAATCTTGTTTTGGCTTCTCCTTTCAAAACTAAACTTGAGAGTGAACCTATAAACTCAACTGATATTAAAAATCTTATGGAGCAATCTAATTATACTAATAAATATCTTCAAGCTTTAGGGAAAAATTTAGGAACAAGTCAAATAAATCAAGCCTCGACGTCCTCTTCTAACCTAATAGAAAAACCTTTATTCAAACCTTTTAAATTGTCTAAACAAATCAAAAAGGAATTGCAAGACTCTAACCAAAAACTAAAGGAAGAAGCTAAAAATGAACTTCTCGATATGGTTAATAAACAATTAAAACTTTACCATACGACTATTCCTGATACTCCCCAAACTCCTCAACAGTCTTTTACTAAAGGCCTCAATATGATACAGACACAATCTTATTCTGACAAAGATGATAATTTTGAGATAAACATCAATCCTGTCATTACCGGCCCTAAGGTTAATTGGAAAAACCAAACCAAACTCTATTATCCCAGGGCTACTGCTCCTGATCTTCTCTTAGAAGAAAAGGATTCTAATTTCAAAAGTTTCAGTGCAAACAATGTTTACGAATGGAACATAGATGGACAAAATGAGTATTCTATCACCAAGGTACTCCAAAATATGACAATGGTAGCTACTGCTTATGAGACTTCTAATAACTGCCCGGAAACAGTTATTGTTGAAATCTTAGTTGCTGGATTTTCTGGCCAGTTAAAGGGTTGGTGGGATAATTACCTTACTGAAGATGAAAAATCTGCAGTTCTTACTGCAATTAAAACAGATTCTGACGGTAATCCCATTCTTAATGGCAGCGAAACTATCCCTGACGCCGTTAACTCTCTAATCTTTACTATAGCCCAACACTTTATTGGTGATCCATCTTTAATTAAAGATAGGTCTGGAGAATTACTATCTAATCTTAAATGTAAATCATTAGGAGATTTTAGATGGTACAAAGATACTTTCCTTACTAGGGTTTACACTAGAGATGATAGTCAACAACCTTTTTGGAAAGAAAAATTCTTAGCTGGGCTACCTAAGTCTCTAGGAGATAAAGTTAGGGAAAAACTTAGAGGCCAAAACCCTAGTGGTGATATCCCTTATGAACAATTAAGTTATGGCCAATTAATTGCTTATATCCAAAAGGTAGCTTTAAAGATCTGTCAGGATGATAAGATCCAACAACAACTTGCTAAAGAAAAGGCCCAAAACCGTAAAGACTTGGGAAGTTTTTGTGAACAATTTGGCCTACCTCCTTGTTCTAAAAATTCTAAACCTAAACCAAAAAAGGATTTACCTAAACCAAATTATTATAATAATAATCGTAATAAACCTTATAATAAAGGATACAATAAACCGTATAATAAACCTTTTCATTCTGAACCTAACAAACAGCCTAACTCTGGTTTCCCTTTTAGTAATGTCCCTAGGAAACCTAGGACAGGGGCTGGTTGCTACAATTGTGGGAAGCCGGGCCATCATAGTAAATATTGTAGGTTGCAAGGGAAAATTAAATCCCTCAACCTTGATCAAGAAGTTGAAGACCGTATTAATAACTTGTTAATTGAGTCATCTGAAGATGAATCGCATAAAGAATCTTCTGAAGATTTAAATCAAATTCAGAATGACGATTTATCTGAGGAAGATTCAGGTTCCTCTAGTCAAATTAATGTTCTGACTAAGGAGCAAGACCTCCTTTTTGAAGCCATTAATGCTATCACTGATCCTGTTGACAAGAAATTTTATCTTGAAAAGCTAAAGTCAACTCTTGAAACTAAACCTACTAGAAATCCTCTTGTAAATAATAAATTCAATCTTAAAGATACCTTTAAAAGGCTTGAAAAAGCTACTATTAAACCTGTAACTATCCAAGATCTCCAACATGAGATTAACAATCTGAAAATTGAAATAAAAGACTTAAGACAAACTCAGAACAATCATGAGTTCATCTTAGGACAATTACAAAGCTATGAAAGTTATGAGGATAACACAACTGATGTTAATCCTCCTGTCCAGAATAATGTTAATACTCCTGTCCAAAATTCTAGCCTCCTTGAAAGACAAGAAGATGAAGATTTTTTGGGCTTAATTAATCAAATAAAAATCCAAAAATTTTATATAAATATTAGGATTGTCATAAAAGAATTTATTCTTGAAACTACAGCCCTTTTTGACACTGGGGCTGATTCAAACTGTATTTTAGAAGGATTAATTCCTACTAAGTATTTTGAGAAAACTTCCGAACAGCTTAGCACTGCTAACGGGTCTAAATTAAAAATTAATTATAAACTTTCTACTACAACTATCGAAAACCAAAATCTTAAGATTGAAACTCCATTCCTTTTAGTTAAAAATCTTAAGAACAAAGTAATCTTAGGCACACCATTCATAAGATCTCTCTTTCCTTTACAAATTAATAATGAAGGAATCATTACCCAACACTTAGGACAACCTATAATCTTCAGGTTTATTAAGAAACCAATTATTAAGGATCTTAACCCAATCCATTATAAACAAAATCAAATTAATTTCTTAAAAGAAGAAATTTCTTTTAAAAATATTGATTACCAAATAGAACAAACTATAACTAAGCAGAAAGTCCAAGCCCTCCTCGAACAGATTCAATCTACCATTTGTTCTGATCTTCCTAATGCCTTTTGGGAAAGAAAACAACACATTGTGGATCTTCCTTATGAAAAGGATTTTCAGGAGAAACTTATACCAACTAAGGCCAGACCTATCCAAATGAATGAAGAACTTCTTCAAATCTGTCAAAAAGAAATCAAAGATCTTTTAGTAAAAGGATTTATTAGAAAGAGCAAGAGTCCTTGGTCTTGTTCAGCCTTTTACGTCAACAAACAATCCGAAATTGAAAGAGGTGTTCCTCGTTTAGTTATAAATTATAAACCTCTTAACCAAGCCTTAAGCTGGATTCGTTACCCTATCCCTAACAAGAAAGATCTCCTCAATCGTTTAAATGGTGCTAAAATTTTCTCTAAATTTGATATGAAATCTGGTTTTTGGCAAATCCAAATTAAAGAAGAAGATCGCTATAAAACAGCTTTTACTGTTCCTTTTGGACAGTATGAATGGACTGTTATGCCTTTTGGGCTAAAAAATGCTCCCTCAGAATTTCAGAGAATAATGAATGATATTTTCAATCCATTGTCAAAATTTACTATAGTATATATTGATGATGTGTTGGTTTTCTCTAAATCTCTGGATGAACATTTTAAGCATATAAAAATTTTCATATCCACAATCAAAAGGAATGGTCTTGCTATTTCTAAAACTAAAATCAACCTTTTTCAAACAAAGATTAGATTTCTTGGTCATAACATTCACCAAGGGACTATTATCCCCATTCATAGAGCTATTGAATTTGCTGATAAATTCCCTAATCAAATCATTGACAAAACTCAATTACAAAGATTTTTAGGTTGCCTGAACTATGTTTCTGACTTCTTTCCCCAACTCAGTAACATCATTAAACCTCTCCATGATAGGCTTAAAAAAGATCCTCCTCCTTGGACTGATGTCCATACAAAAGTTGTCAAAATTATAAAAGGTCAAGTCAAAGATCTTCCTTGCCTTTATCTTCCTATTCCTCAAGCATTTAAAATTGTTGAGACTGATGCTTCTGATATTGGTTATGGGGGCATTCTTAAACAAAAAATCTCTGAAAAAGAACAAGTCATTTCTTATACTTCCAAACATTGGAATCCTGCACAACAAAATTATTCAACTGTTAAAAAAGAAGTTTTAGCAATTGTTTTATCTATTTCAAAATTTCAATCTGATTTACTTAACCAAAAGTTTTTAGTTCGTGTTGATTGTAAGTCAGCAAAAGATATTTTACAAAAGGATGTTAAAAACCTAGCTTCAAAGCAAATTTTTGCTAGATGGCAAGCAATATTAAGTGTTTTTGATTTTGAAATTGAATATCTCAAAGGCTCAGATAATGCTCTCCCTGACTATCTCACTCGTGAATACTTACAGGGTAAAGAGTAGGATGCCCAAAGCGGCTAGATCCGCCTCCTCTCGGGGAGGTAGGACTTCAGCAGATCTAATAATGGCAGAACCAACAACAAGGCAAACAAGACAATCAGGGTCATCCACCCTTGGGTCATCTACCCAGAACCAATCTCTTGGGTCATTAACCCATAACCCCCAAATTGGGTCATCTACCCAAAAACTTCAAAATCAAACTTCCATTGAAAAAACCTCCATTGAAACATCAAAACAAACTAGAGCAGATTATGCTATCCCAATCCAAACTCTTTTAGCCTTCCAAGAACAAGGTTTAGTCAGTCTCCCAAAAAAGACCTGGGCAGATATTGCTGATGAAGAAGAGGAACAAGAATCCTTAGACCTCATCATAAACAACCTCAAAAATAAAACTTTACAAACCAACCCACAAGCTAAAAATAATCAAATTCAGGAAGGAACAACCCACACACAATTCCACAACAACCAAACTACCCAGTTTCAATACACTCCAAAGTCAAAATACCTACCTGTTATCCAAATGGAACCTGAATTTTGGGATAGAAACCCAAACAAAGTTTATTCTAGGATTTTTCCACCAGGATTCCACCACCAGCCTATAGCCTTCAATAAGACACAACAATTCTATGAATTTATCTTGGTAGATTCAGACTCAATCTCCATCAAACATTATAAAGATGCTAAAGATGCATCAAACATTACACATTCAACAATTCAAATCCTCAAAGTTCTTACGCCCGCATCTTTTGGGCAAAATCCAAACAAAACCAAAAAATTTTCTCAAGCCTTTGATCCTATCGGCTACAATTATTGGGACTATGTCCAAGCCTGGACACACGTCTTTTGGAAACAAAATAAAGCCGGGAAACACTCTTGGCTGATATACTTCAAACACGGAGTTAATTATACCTTTCCAAATTGGTTCCTTCAATGGTGGGACTACTTTGGACCAATCCATCAAATTTTTCCCCTCGAAGTCCAAGAAGGCTTTCAAGTTTTTAACAAAAGGTTTAACAAAGACCTTGACAATCTTCCAATAGAACTCAATTTCTTCACAAAATTCTCTCTAACATGGATATTTTCATGGCAATACAAATACGTGCAAAACTCAGACCATAAGGTTTTGCCAATGCTTCAAAGACAAGCTTTTGTCAAATGGTGGCCCCGTTTTGATACCACAAAAGCGACGGGAGAAAGTGTTACCATATGGTTTAAAACTAACCCAAAATTTTTGCAGGTTGCAGATCCTGAAACCTGTAAATTTCTCAATCAAAAGGCAAGAATTACAGCTGCCTTAGCAGCCGCATCATCTGAAGACGATTTTGTAGAAAATCTACAAGATGTTCTTAAGCTCCTAAAACAAGACAAAGAAAGCAAAAAAGGGAAGAATAAGCAAGATCTACCTTCCTGCTCATCATCTACAGCAGATTCCTGTTCAAATGAAGACGACTGTTACGGAATCTACTCGCCAATCAATTTAGCAGACGACTAGAAATGACTCTGCACAAATCATCATTACAAAAATCAATAATTTATCACCTTGTACTGTAGCTACAGTAGCAACTTTTTACTGTAGCAATAATTTGTATTTTTTATTTTTGCAAAAAACGATAAACCGTTCACTGTTGAAATAGTTCCGGTTTTATACCTGAACTGTAGAAACAGTATCTTTTATTTTTCTATTTAAGGGAATGTCATTCCTTGTTAGAAGGCACCCTTTGTTTTCACAATCTTAGAGAGTTTTAGAGAGTTATCTGAGCATTCTGATTTTCTCCTTTGTAAGCTTTCTACAATCTTTAATCAATTTAATACAATCTTTCTTCAATCTTTCTTCAATCTTTTACTAAGCAGTTCAGTTCGGCTCTGCCGCGTTCTGTTCTTCCTTTTTCTTTATTTATGCTTTGATTATTCTATGTTTTAATCTGCTTATACTTGGTTTTATGGAAGGCTAAGCCTCCTCTTTATTCCTGCATAAGTTTTCTGCATTCTATTTAAACTAGTTTTATTAAACAAACAGCAGTCTGTCTGCTATCCTACTTCTCATTTAGTCTCTTTATATTATTTTTTATCTGCTTCCGAACCCCTCTTGGTCTGTGAATAAAGAAAGATTATGTGTTATTAATTTATGAATTTTTATTTATTT
>Ga0209282_1000361_pt1 | contig 22322 bp, 15 predicted proteins | sample Mtrugardesep15_FD_187529 | JGI IMG/M metagenome (GOLD analysis project Ga0209282, IMG submission 187529) | Root nodule microbial communities of legume samples collected from California, USA - M. trunc garden sep15 (SPAdes) (version 2) | ecosystem: Host-associated > Plants > Roots > Nodule...
CAGTTTACATTCCAATTTAAATATGCATATTTCTTTTTCGTAAATTAATAGTATCCCATCTTCATGTTGCAAATGTATGTCTTTTTGTTCTCTTTATTAGTCAATAGTATGCATGCTTTTTTTTTTAATTTATAAATTATAAAAATAAATAGTAAGTTATTAAAACTGTATAGATTATTGTATCTTTTTCAAAGGTTCTAACTAATTGAAAATGATAGGGAAATATGGTTCCCAATACTGCAACATTTCCCTCTGGAATGAAGGCCTTAGCCGATTATGTTCACAACAAGGGTTTAAAGTTGGGGATCTACTCAGATGCTGGGTATCAAAACAATGAATAATCTTTACTCAACTAAAATATATGTACATGATTGAGTATTTATATATGATTGATCACTTGCAATTTTTATGCAGAATTCTAACTTGTAGTAAACGCATGCCTGGATCACTAGGACATGAAGAACAAGATGCTAAAACATTTGCTTCTTGGGTATTATAATATACACATTACATGATTTGAAAGTCATTTCCATTTTTATCACATTGAATTCTATGTTGAGAAAAATCAATATTTGATTTAAATTTTTCTTTAGGGAATTGACTATTTGAAGTATGATAATTGTGAAAACAATGGTATAAGCCCTAAAGAAAGGTATTTAATCAATCTCCTTCAAATGCAAATAGGTTTTACATTCTTAATACTTTTATAAGAAACCAATAATTCTTATATAGTGTCATACATTTTGCCAAATAGGTACCCGCCAATGAGTGAAGCCTTGATGAAATCTGGAAGGTCAATCTTCTTCTCAATGTGTGAATGGTGAGTTGAAATTAGTTATGATATTTCTTGTACATAAATAATATTATTCCATTTTCTATTTGCCTTTAAATACTTTTATGAAACATAGGGGATGGGAAGACCCGGCAACATGGGCAAAAAGTGTGGGAAATAGTTGGAGAACAACAGGTGATATTGAAGATAACTGGAATAGGTAAGGAATCAATGGAAAAAAATTGGTAACTCACGTTCATTTATTTTACAATTCCATTCTTTTTTATATATTGATATGTATTGTTCAATTACTTTGCTTCATTTTCCATATTGTGATCAAATTATTTTACTTCCTCCCTAGCATGACTTCTATAGCAGATTCAAACAATAGATGGGCATCATATGCAGGACCTGGAGGATGGAATGGTAATTAATTATCCTCCCTAGTAAAAGAGTTGCTTTTTACATGTGATGTTAACCATTGAAATTTAGAGAATATTGCATTCAGAAATTAATTGATTCTTGAACTATTAGATCCTGACATGCTTGAGGTTGGAAATGGAGGCATGACTACAGAAGAATATCGTTCTCATTTCAGCATATGGGCTTTAGCTAAGGTATCATGAAACAAAATTTAGATACTTACTATCCCTTGACTTCTAGTGTTGTGATGGCATTGCCATTTTCATGACATCCTTTAAGTAAATTGTTTTTTATTTTTCACTAAATTGATTTCTTTTGTATATACCGATAGGCTCCTTTATTGGTTGGTTGTGATATTCGTGCAATGGATAGTACCACATATGAACTAATAACCAACTCGGAAGTTATTGCAGTAAACCAAGGTATAGATAAAAACAGATTTCATGAATTTCTAGAAAGACAAAAGCATTGATTTCTTCTACATGTCAATAAGGTATATCACTAAAAAAAATAATCATATTTTCCTTTTGTTATTGCAGACAAACTAGGAGTTCAAGGAAAGAAAGTGAAAAGTAATAATGATTTGGAGGTAATTTTCTTGTTTTTGATTCCTTGATTTCATATATCATCTCTACCACTCTTGTTTTCTTAAATTATACTAGTGTGTACGTGTATTATTAATGCCATTATTGTATTTAGTGCTTATGTCATTGTTTCATAGATAGAAAAGCATGACACTAATACTAAACTATTTTTAGGTGCATACATCTCTTCTATTCATGAACAAATAAAGCAAAGACAAAAAATGCACCCCTAAAGTCAAAATTGTCTGTATTCATATATATCCTTATATATATGTTCTCAAGAAAAATTTCTTAATATAGATAGGTGTATATGTTGTAGGTTTGGGCAGGTCCTCTAAGTGAAAACAAAGTAGCAGTTATTTTATGGAATAGGAGCTCATCAAAGGCAACAATAATTGCATCTTGGTCTGATATAGGTCTAGAACCAGAAGTCATTGTTGATGCAAGAGATCTATGGGAGGTAATATAGCTACAAAACTGACCTTATATTGTTCTTTAGATCATATTTCTATGATTTTGATTATATTTTATGTAAAATTTGCAGCATTCAACACAATCGTCTGTTTCAAGAGAAATCTCAGCTGAAATAGATTCCCATGCTTGTAAGATGTATGTCTTGACACCCACAAGCTAGTTTCAAGTGGAAGAGCTGAAGTTATTGTTCAATCATACTAATTTTCAATAAGATGTGCTAGAATAAATTCATATATATATTTGAGATTAAAGGTGTTATATGTGTTTGTAATTTTTATGTATTGAGGCGAGCTTAATATCATGGAAATATATGACTTTCTCTTCTTGATGCAATTTGAAAGCCTATATTATAAATTATTTCTCGTAAAGATATAATCTGAATCCTTGTGAGGGTCTTACACCATGCTTCTTTCTTCCATGAAGTTTCAAGAAACAAATATAGGGTTTTGAAGTGAACCATTGTGAATTGTGATTGACAGAATATGAAATGCTAGATAGGAACAAGGGCGGATAAATAACAGGAACTATAACTCTAGCCACTATGGAAATACTTGCGATCAGTGAGATGAATGTGTTGCTTCATTTTCTCTACAATATTCATTCATACTAGAAAGTTGCACTCATATATGAATGTACACTACAGTTAAGACTAATGTATAGTTAACTGAAAAAAAGAAGTAAGTGCGGTAGTAACTAGTAAGATAGTAAAAAGGTCACAAGTTAAATAAGTGTTTTTTCCTTAGCAGTGTGATGACATTATCATTTTTTTGGAGAAAGGATTGAAGCTGACACAGCTTGAACTGTACAGCCCTTGAGCTCAATTGTTGAGTGCAACTGCAAACTATTACATTCTCTTAGAAAAATGGATTGATCCTTGATTTTTCCATACATTTTAATAGGGGAAACATCCAATAGCTCATCTTTTCTTTTTGGCTCCTTCAAAAAAGAGAATTAGTCATTTTAGTCCCTAAATGAGAAATGAATAGTCACTATAGTCCCTGAATGCAGAGAAATTGCAAAACAGTCTCTGAATATAGACTCTGTTAGTCAATTTCAGGGACTAAATTGACTAACGGAGTCTGCATTCATGACTAAATTGACTAACATAGTCTACATTCAGGGACTATTTTGCAATATATCTGCATTCAGGGACTAAAGTGACTAATCTTTCTTTAAAAAATTTCTTTATTCTAATAGGACCCAAACCATAGCCTAAAAGATCAATTGACATAGTTTAATGATAAAATAAAAAACATTTGTTTATTCACTATTTTGGTTATCAAATAGATAATTTAATGTATGTTTGGTTTAAGTTCTGCACGAGGATTAATTAATTTTAAATGTGTAGAATTTATTATGATATTGGCATGTTTATGTGTATGTGTGTGTTTGGTTCTGACAAAAACTAATTTCGAGAGAATTGATTCATAAAATTTATTATGGTTAGAAATAAGTTGTAAGTAAAGTGATTTATGTTTCGATACATTTATGTAAAAGTGAGTTGAGCAATACATATCAGTGTAAAAATTAATTTTAGAATTATATACTCCAATTTCTAGCTTTATGTCTTAATCAATTTCGTAGACAAAATCAATTTTTGATGAAAGCAACAAAACATGTCAAAATTAATTTTTTGCGTCTAAAATTAATTTTGTTTGAAGGTACAAGTATAAAGATATATAGAAGAGAATTTTTGGCGAACATGTTCAACTGATTATTATTGATCAGCATCTAAAAAGGCTTATTGTACACGTGAAACTACCATCTAACTAACTTGCTTCTGATGCAAGCTATATAACAAACTAACCAACAAACATTAATGATACAACTAACAATTAACTAACGGTATATAAATGTATGAGTCTTGTTAACAAGTATTCTTATGACATTTGTTAAGAATTCAAAAAATAGAAAGAATTTATAGTTTTTACGTAAAAAAATGTTACTTTTTGATGTTTTAATATGTTGAATACACAAATTTCAAGACAAAATTTCTATTTTAAACCTCTTATCAAGTGTTATAAGGACACTTGTTAAAATTTCCCTAAATGTAGCACTTACTAAAGGAGCTGACATCAACAAATCCTAAATTAAAGCCTTCCAAAGGTTCATGGCACCCAAGTATTTCTCATGGCCAAAGGGCAGTCACGAATCCAGTTAATAATTTGAGTATTTTGTTATTTATGATGTTAATATATATGTTAATTTGCATTTTTCTATAGGAAAAAAAAACATGAAGAACACAAATTAGAGAACAACTTTCCAATCAACTTATTGAAATTATTTTAAAATCAGCCACTAATTTGCTCACCGAAATCCATCTCTAAATCACTCTTCATAAACCAATCTCTAAAATTAGTCGCTATGCATTAGTTACACTCGGTTTACATACTGAATAGAATTAGTCTCTAAATCAGTCGCAATTTTTTTTTTTGGAAAGAAAATCAGTCGCAATTTTTAGAAAGCTTTGTTAAGAATTTAATAAGAAACTCACCACAAGTGTTAAGCATTTAGATCATTTATTCTCCAATTTTTATTAATAAGAAATTCATTTTTACTAAAAATGACAAAGGTTCCACATTTAGATCATTTTTGAAAGATTTATATTAGATGCATCTAAAGTGTATATATATGTCTTATAATAAGTATGTGATGAGATATTATATACATGAAATGCAAGAAAGGAAATCATCCCATATTAATTGTTAGAAGTGCGCGTTGGCGATAAAACCAATGAATATCCTTGAATTATTTTATTTATTCAAAAAGTGCAACTGTATACATGCACCATCCAGAACATATTATTATGTTATGATCTTATTCCTTATGTTTTTAAATAAGTGTCGTTTTTACAACAAACAAAATTAATTTTAAAAATATGTGTCATTTTTTTCTCCAATCCAACATTAGTTAATTTATTCTAAGTAGAAAAGTTGTTAATATGGACATATTTGTAAACTTATTACACTTATCTATTACGGGGTTGTGTCACTCAACTAGTTTGATTAAAAAAGAGTTAGAGATACTTGGTTCAAACATATAGATAAATGATTAAAATATTATTCTAACAAACTAACTACTAACCTTTGTTACTAAAAAATATTATACTTATCCCATCATTTATTAATGAGTACAAAAAATTCATATAGCACATTGGAAAAAAAAACTCATGTCCCACATCGGATAGATACGACTCTTGATAAGAACTTATATAGGTGAGACAATCCTCATCTTATGAACTGATTTTTAAGGATGAGTTAGGTCGCTAATTTCTCTATGGTATCAGAGCCTGTCGAATTCTCAAAGGCCACCTACCGATTCACGCACCAAGCCCAAAGAGTGCTGGTCGTGACGGGGGTGTCCCACATCGGATAGATACGACTCTCAATAAGAGCTTATATAGGTGAGACAATCATCACCTGTTAGGTCTCCAATTTTGATTTTAATATCTAATGAAAAAGGATATTTTCTTCCGCGAGCAATGTTATATCTCTAGAAAAACAGACAATCACAATGCAAAATAGGAAGTGAACAAATAAATATGTAATTAAAACTTGCCAACTGTGTCTTAAAAAATTCTTGATGCAATTTTTTTAAAGAAATATCATTTTCCTTTCCTCCGCTCTAAATTTTCTGTTTCATTTTTTTCCCTAACGACCATTTTATGATCATGTTAATGTCAATGTTATGACCATTTTGTGTTCAAGATATCGCTATAGTATATCTATCTATTATGTTCAACCTCTTTATATATATATATATATATATATATATATATATATATATATATATATATATATTATCTTCAAGAAATGTCAAAGATATATCAAAATTATACCCCATTATGAACATGTTTATTTTTAAGGACTATATTTCTAAGGACGAAAAAACTAATTTCACTCTGTATTGTACTTTTCGTAATTTATGTGCAGAAACTTTGAAAACGGGTGAAGTATTATGTTATTGAAATTAAATTTCGTTGTACATATTGGAACAAATTGGCAAACAAAAAACAGAAAAGCCAAAATAAAAATGACATAAATGGATAGCAACAGAATGTATGTATGTATGTATTGTTATCATGTGGATAAACATTAAATATTATTATATTAAATTCATTCATATAGATCTAGTGGACAATTGATGGATATTTATGGAGTGGATGAACCAAAACTGAATTCCATTTTGAATAACAATAAAAGTCACATAGCTAGGCACGTCTCTTAGCTAATTTCTTCTTCTACTTGTTCTACTTGTTCTCTTTCACCTATTCACCCATATCCTCCATTCATCAAATTGCATTTGCATGGATCTTTGGTCCTGAAGGATATATACACTAGTGTATATATATAGCACTATGGTTATTCAAATACTCATCACACATTCTCCTCAAGTTCATTGAAAGTGCAATGGCAAAGATGGTGGTGCTTGCGTTTTGCATCCTTGTAGTGCTCTTGAATATTGCAAGTATTCCATCATCTACAGCTGCACGTTTATTAGGAAGTAACAACAAAACCAATGTGTCCACTCTAGAGAAGAATGTTAAGAGTTATATGTTGCAAAATGGACTTGGACGTACTCCTCCCATGGGGTAATTAGCTACCCTCATTCTTATCCATTTTTCATTTTTAGTTTCTATATCTTTCATTTTTAACACACACCGGAGCATTACCCTAATTAATTTATGTGCAAGGATTTGATTGTTATTACTATGTGTGAAAGTGCTAGAAACATTAAAATTTCAATGCAGTTAATACGAACAAGTATTATAATTTAAATCTACGTACAACATTGAATTGATAGTAAGTCTAGCTAAATAAGTGACCGTTCTCGTGGCTGATTGAGGGTGGAATTTGGAAGTTATAGTACTCCATCCTAATGTGGCAAAATACTTTTTCTAAAGATTTCTTTTGGCCTTCAAAAAAAAATTACTCCATCCTAAATTATAGGAGCAATGATATTTGAAATAGAAATCCATTTGAGTTTTTATGATGACGTTGACTTACGATTTTGGAGTGTGTTAAGTGAGATAGTTTAACTTTTTCAAAAAATAAAAGAAAAATTGCAAGGACACCGTACAACATTTGTTCGTCAGCTTTTGAGTTCCTCATTCACTTTTCAAATTATAAACATCTATACAAAAATCATTTAATAATATTAATTATATTCATCCTTCTTTTTCTCTCATACTTTATTTTTTTTGTCAAGTTCTTTCATACTCTTTATAACTCTATTTTCTTTTAATTCTTTTATTTACTTTTTCTTATACCACTAATAAAAAATAATTTTTTAAATGGTATCCCATTTTTGCTTTTGTGGACATCTTGACCGAATGATGGAATTAGTTTTTTTATTTAAGGAGAATGATGGAACTATACATTGTGAGGAGATATATACTTTTCTTTTTTGTGTTTTTTTTGTTGAAAGGAGATATATACTACTTGATAAAAGTATATTATTAAATCCCTAAAAAAAGTATATTATTCAAATTTGAATTATATGATTTATCTATATATGAGATAACTTTAATTTTTAGTACTTTTTAAACAATACATTCATTTTATCTCAAATGATAATCAATTACACATATGATGATCAGATGGAATAGCTGGAACCATTTCGGTTGTGATATCAATGAAAGTTTAATCCGAGATACAGGTATCATTATCATGATGTACCCCGAGCTATTATGTTTACAACTTAGATATACATAATTTCGTCAATCTAAACTTTATTGCTTTATTATTCCAGCCGATGCAATGGTGTCAACTGGCCTTGCTGCTTTAGGGTACAAATATATTAATTTAGGTAAGAAGCAACTGCAACAACTACTACTATACTTATTCTTTATTTTTCTTAAGGGTGTATTTAGTTAATAGTTACGTTAAAATATATAGCCAGATCACCATGTCAATGATATGATTTTGAAATTTTTTTCTTTTTAGATGATTGTTGGGCGGAACTTAATCGAGACTCAAAGGTATTTGATATCTACAATCTTTAAATTTTAACTTACCCCCATTTATTTGTTTAATTCCTTCTTCCTGTACTTCTCCTTGGTTGTTTAAAAAGTATAGGTGAAGTAAATTTAAATGTATAGATTACTATATTACTATATTATAGTGTCTATACCTCTGGAAAATTATGATTGTTGACATCTAATTGGTTCGCGACAATGATATTAGGGAAATATGGTTCCCAAGGCTTCAACGTTTCCTTCAGGAATCAAGGCTCTAGCTCATTATATTCATAGAAAAGGCTTGAAGTTGGGAGTTTATTCAGATGCCGGGTATTAACGCATTAAATTGTACTTCGTGAACATGACTATAATTGTTCAAGCAATATTTTTGATCACTTACAACTTTTATGCAGAAATCTAACTTGTAGTAAACGTATGCCTGGATCACTGGGACATGAAATACAAGATGCCAAAACATTTGCTTCTTGGGTATATAAAATATGCATACATTACTCAAAAGTCAATTTTTATATCTATCAACTTTATATCATATACATAATCCTAGGTTATTAACCAATATTGATTTAATTTTTTTTAGGGAGTTGACTATTTGAAGTATGATAATTGTGAAAATAACGGAATAAGCGTTCGTGAAAGGTATTTAATATATGGCTTTCAAATGCAAATTTGTGTCTACAAACTTAATGTTTTGTAAAAACCAATACTTACATGTTTCATATGTATTAAAAATTAGGTACCCACCAATGAGTGAAGCTTTATTAAACTCCGGAAGGCCAATCTTCTTCTCTATGTGTGAATGGTAAGTTGAATTGATCACGGCGTTTCTCATACATAAACAATATTTCATTTTCTATTTCTCACTAAATTCTTTTCTAAAATGTAGGGGATGGGAAGATCCAGCAACGTGGGCCAAAAGTGTGGGAAATAGTTGGAGAACAACAGGCGATATAGAAGATAATTGGAATAGGTGAGAAAATAATAAATGCATATGATATTTCAAATTCATACCTTTTACAATGTCTCTTTTAACAACATAATTGAGGTTAATAAAGTATAAGACCACAAGAATTCCTTCCCTATTTTTATATTTCAATGTTTAATTGTTTTTCTTCATTTTCTATGTTGTGATCAACTGACTTTATTCTATCTCAGCATGACTTCTATTATAGATGCAAACGACAAATGGGCATCTTATGCTGGACCTGGAGGATGGAATGGTAATTTGTTAATCTTACTAGAAATGTTATGCATATTAAAATTGATATCCTCACATTTATAGCAAAATCTAGTATTAGGTTCTTGTATGTGTAATTGTTATTTGGATATTAGATCCTGATATGCTTGAAGTTGGAAATGGAGGCATGACCACGGAGGAATATCGTGCCCATTTCAGCATTTGGGCATTAGCTAAGGTATATGAAACATTTTTTATATACATATTGTTGAGACAATGCAAAGTATATGTCATAAGTTTGTCGTTTAACAATTTTTATTGGTTTAAATAGGCTCCTTTATTAGTTGGATGTAATATTCAAGCAATGGATAATGTCACATATGAATTGATAAGCAACTCAGAAGTTATTGCAGTAAACCAAGGCAAGTAGACTTTCTTAAAAGATAAATAAATGTATTCATTTCTTCAATAAAGCATGTTTTAAAAATCATATGCTTCTTTTGGTCATGCAGATAAACTTGGAGTTCAAGGAAAGAAAGTGAAAAGCAACAATGATTTAGAGGTGATATTATTTTCTTTTGCTTTATATTCTGTTTGAGTTAGAGTTTCTTACAACTTATAAGGATCCTAATATTTTTTCATACTTCAATTAAAAACATGGATCTGGAACAACCAAAAAATGGAAACTATTGCAACCTAGTAGTCAATACCATTTCTGTATTATATACATTCATATGCACATACACATTATGCTATGGTTTTTGCACACAACTTAATAGAAAGCTACGGTGACAGGTATGGGCAGGTCCCCTTAGTAAAAACAAAGTAGCAGTGGTCTTATGGAACAGAAGTTCATCAAATGCAACAGTGACTGCGTCTTGGTCTGACATAGGCCTTGAACCAGACACTATAGTTGATGCAAGAGATTTATGGGAGGTAAAATATTTAGTTAAGCTCATTATTCTCTTTACTGTGCAAAGTCATTTAAGTTCCTATGGTTTTGATTATGTGTAATGTTTTTTGTAGCACTCAACAGAATCATTGGTTTCGGGAGACATATCTGCTGATTTAGATTCACATGCTTGTAAGATGTATGTTCTGACACCTAAAAGGAGTTAATCTTCAGTGCAACAGAAGAAGATAAACAGTAGTAGTCAGTTTTTGACACGTACTGTATTGGCAAACCATTCACCCATTCATTGATCCTAAAGGGGAGCAACAAATAAAGGAATAGGAAATTATTTTAACCTTGAAATGTAAGAATAAATGTACAAGTCATGTTGTCAATGAGCTTCTAAATGTATTTGCAATTAGCTGCAATGTGATCCACTTGATTTTACTGCAATAGGCATTTCAAATCTCATTGACTCTAAATAAAGAAGTAAGCTCTAGCTAGCACAAGAAGATAATAATTGTTTTTTTGCTTCTAGTTCTGCCAAATAAGAAGATAATAAATAGTAAAATACTCCAAAGGCAAAAGAGGATAACACTGAATGGAATGAGGTAGTTAAAGAAGTAACTAGTGTCCTGATCACCTCAAACAAGTTCTACTATAATGAATGATCATTGATATATCTGACATGAGTTTCTTACAGTCTAACGGTAACATCGCAACATAAAAAAATGCACTATTTTAAAAAGAAACATTCCTCAAAGATGAGAGTGAACATGAATATACATAAAACTAAATAACTTACTTTTTTTCACAAGACCAACATATCATGAACAGCATTTTTCAATTTACTTGGTTTTTCTCATGGTCCTCGCATCTTCTCAACAATGTGCCTGCTCTTTTCTTCAATATGACGCCTTTTCTCTTCCAATTTCTCCCCCATCTTCTTCTTCAAATCAAACATCCTTTCCTTTCTCCCCATTTTCTTTGGCAGTCCATCTTCCTGTTCAAATGTTTTATTCTGTTTCTCCGTCACCACCATACTTCCACGTAGTGATAGGAACTCTGAATTATTTTCCATATTGTTTTCACTAGTTTCAAGTTGATTGTCATTCTGCAACGAAGTTTCTTTCAAATCCCTAGTTTGTTGTGGTTTGTCATTCTCTAACAAAGGCTTTGTAAGATCTTCCAAACTGTTGCTGCACTTTAGTGTTACTGCACCAGAGGAACTTACTGGTAGTACTAAGGAATCTGATGATTTACTAGTTGGTTCTTGAGTAGATTCAACACTCTTGGGTTTTTTTTGTTTGTTAGCTGGACCATAACTTGAGGTGCTTGCACTAGCTTCCGACCTAGCTTTTTCTCCACTAGAAGATTGATTATTGGTATTAATCGAAGTGGAAGTCTCATTCCTATTTTCTTGGTTAATCCATATGAATGGAGCAACATTTGGAGGAACCCAATCATCCTTTTCTGCTAACATCCATGGGATACATACGTTTTCACAATTTGGGAGTACTAAGTTTTCCAAAATTGCACTCTGCAGGAGCAAAGTTAAATTAGTTTACAGCTAAAAGCAGCTTGTGTACACATTTCTTAGTCCACTGTAATGAAATTTAAACACATTTCTTATTCCACTGAAGTACTACCTAAGGTTAAGGATGTCAACAATCTTGTCAAATACATAATAACTATTTGATGTATACATAAAAAACATAGACATGCCAACAAAATAAGGCTTTTGTTGAAGAGTTATACAATGAAAAATAGATATTAGCTAAGTCTTATTTCTATGGTTACACACTTAACAGAAAGGTAGACATTTATAATTAGAGAACATCTTGGCAATTAAAGGAATTCCATATGAACTGACAGACGGGAGGAATGAGCAAACATTTGAAACTTGATGACCCTAATTAAAAAGCTGTAGAGAGCAGTTATTTACTCAAATTGTCGAAATTATAAATAAAATGGAAAGAGAGCTATCATACCTTTAGCCTATTGACGACTAATGAAGTGAAGTACCCACTAGTTATCTTACGATCTCCAACAGAAGACTCCAAGTTGAAATCTATGTCTGGCATTGATGTGAAACCAAACCACAGTTGATCAGAGGGGGGCGGTTTTATGTGCAAGCGCAATGTCCCTTTTAAAGAAGCCACTCTTATTGCAAAAGAGAGAGGAACCTTATGATAATAAATAATCCGTTACTTTAAGAAATAAAACATCTGCTCATTATCAAATGCTTAAATGTGTATGTGAACAAGAAAATACTCAAGGACACCATTTGCAATATTCTAGACCTTTCCAATTGCTTTGTATATAGTAAAAAATCCAAAATGAGGTAAATCACTGCATATGAAGAACATAAAAGAGTGCCAATGAAAATAACATGCAGAAGTAGTCTCCAAATATTCACAGATGCGCTTTAATCAGATGAGTCATCAACAAATGGTTATAATTTAAAATAACTGTTGAGTCCCATTAGATAGGTGTATGACCTGAATAGTGGTTATAATTCAATGTCACCAAATTCTGTGGTATCATAGTATATCTTAGACCCATTGGACCACCCATTGACGGGCCACTGAGGCCACACTCTAGATATCTAGTCTTGGGTGTAAGAGAGTGCATTGAGATCCCCACATTGGATGATAATATGGCCTGATTAGTGGTTATAATTTTTATAACTATATAACTGAAAATAGAAAAAAAATTCAAATCAAATATATCCTTAAATTGGCCTCATTGATGTTTACAAAACTTATGCAAATACCATCTCTAGTTTAGTATTATACAAAACCTCCCTTGAGGTTGATTTTTCATGGGATATATATGTATGAAATATTTTTACATAAAATATAACTCTATTTACCAAAAAAATGCCTGGAAAACATTTACAAAGAGGAGGTATCAATACGATTAAACGTTACTATATGGAAACTCTATTTTCTAACATTGGGAGAAACCCATTTGGTACAGCCACACAACATGACTAAAATAGAAGTCTAATAATGAAATAGAAGGGGCTGCAAAAAGTGTCACGGGAAGAAGCAATGAACAGAATAATGGGGGAGAGTACTAGAGGGTACCTGTGAAACTTGTTTGGAAACAGAATTTAATATTGATTTCCATCGTGATCCAAGATTTGAGGAAGTGATGGTACTTGTAGAGCTCTTTGATGCATCTGCTTAGGGAAAAACAAGATACGCATTACTCCATCATTCTAAACATTGTATATAGAACTATCTAGATATGAAAACCATTCATTATCTCCCCTTCCCGTTTTGGAAGTTTATCATTCGAGGACAAAAGCAGAACTAGAAACAAATGTTACAGCATTCTCTAGGAAAACAAACGAGAGAAAGCTACAAAAAAAAAAAAAAAAAAAAAAAAAAAAAAACACAAACACACACACAATTTCCTTGTCATATGAAAACCAGCAGTCCATATTCTCCATCTACCATTCCTACCTGTAAGCATACTTTATTTATATAATGTGGAACTTACAGTAAAAATTGGATGTGGGACGAAATTAAAGTAAGATTTCAGGAAGAAAAATTCGGAGCACAAATATTTGGGTTTGATAGAACTCAGAAAAAGTTCATAAATCATTGGAATTGAAACAACCTTGCAAAAAAAGTGCATAAATAACTGAATTTTTTGGGATTCATTTACTAACCATTGTTCCGGTCTGCCTCTTCCTTTTGCTCTTGACAATCATTCTCTCTTTCTTCAAGATTCAATTGCTTACCTAAATATTCAAAACCTTCAAGAAGATCTGATGGGACAGATCCAACATTACTAGACTCCGAGATTGAGTCATCTGTCCCTGCATGGAGCTGAAGTTCACGAGCTTCAAGCCTCGTTTCAATCTCTAATACTGCTCCTCCAGAATATTCAATATCAACTTCTAAGGCCCAAACCTCACTCATTTCCATAGGAAGAACCCTCATTCCTACAATACATGGTGGTACATTCCCGGTATTGATGTCAGTACAGATGACTTCACCAATATAACTTGGAGTTCTCATATTGGACAATGTTCTCTGTGGCAACAAGAAAGGAACAACAGTCAATTATCTCATAGAAAATAAAATGAAATGCACTCCCTTTGTCACATTATAGGTTCCTCACTAAACAAACATAATACAAACAAACTCACTAAAACATGTAAACATCAAACGGTAAAGGTTAAACCTGAATCCTTTCTTGCATCGATCTCTTCAATTGCATGCTGCCTTTGACGTCAAAAAAGAGTCTGGAAATCAATAAATTCCAACATAGTGTTCCCTCATCAATGTCAAATTTCTTTAAAACATCCCCATCAGAGCTTGCAGAGAGAAGATTCTCGCTTCCCAAAGGCGGCAACTTCGAAGATAGTTTTGAATCAGTTCTCAAAACTGCATCTTGGCTAGCATAAAGGTTCTCAATACTCTTTTTTCCTTCAGGGCCTGACAATGAAGTCCATGTAGATTTATTTTCCACACCAACTCGGGAAGTTTTTTTTGCAATCTTTTTCAAAAACTGACGAACTTTTGAGGAAGGGTCGTCAGGCTTTATAGCCCTTTCTATTGCCTCAACAGTCTCAACATTTAATCCTACCGATGGTTTCATAATACAGTGATACACAGAATTTAAAGATGTCAGGTAACTATGAAAGTCCTCGTGTACTTGGGTGAACCATTTGGTTTTTTCTTTTTCATCGCATGAAGCCAGATAGAGGGCCTTACACCATGCTTCTTTCTCCCACGAAGTTTCAAGATAAACATATAGAATTTTGCTTCTATTGTATATTGCCGAAGTCTTGCTTTCCACTTTGATGGGGAACTTTTTTGCCCTGTACGGTTCATCACCAATTTGTACCAAAAGACGACAAAAAATAATCATCAATCCAATAAGAACTTGAAGTACTTAATTTCCTTAATAAATGACCAGAAGTTTAGACAAGATTTAAGGGCCTCTTTACTTCCTGAAAATATTTACAATTTTCATTTTTGGTTTTATGAGTGTAACAGCAGCTTTCTTCTCCCTGTCAGCGATCCACCATATGCTCAATTTTCTCTTACATCACCATATGTAGGGTGTGAGTTACAGTGGCATTTTCAGAAATGGTCAAAATGACTGTTTAAAATCCTCAAAAATATTGATTTTGTTTTTTGATATTCACAATTAGAACAGTTGGACAAATACATTATTTACTGTCATTGTTTATTTTAGAAAGGAAACCAGTAAATTGAGAAATTAAATGAGGCCTAATATTTCCAATATTATTTGACTAATGATACCGAAAATCCTAGCTATCAAAACTAACCTTTTGTTAAGGTATGCAAGGCTTAAAAGAAATGAGATTTCCTTGCGCCAAATTAAATACCAGGGGAGTTTGCAAATTATTTTACATTTTCTGAGAATTGAGTCATATGTTGAATCAAAAATAAAAATACATTCACTTGGAAGTTAGATTAAAGGGCTACAACTCTAGACACTGAGGTAACGTTTGCCACCTATTAAATGATTTTGGTCACTTATTTTTCTCTACATTCATACAGAAAGCTGCATTCCCATATGAAAGTCCAGTTAAGAGGGTAGAAAGAGGCCACAACTCAAAATAGTGTGAGACATTACCATTTTTTTGAAGAAAGGATTGAAGCTGACACGGCTTGAACTGTACAACCCTTGAGCTCAATTGTTGAGTGCAACTGCAAACTATCAGATTCTCTAAGAATAAGGGATTGATCCTTGATTTTTCCATACATTTTAATAGGGGAAACCTCCAAGAGCTCATCTTTTCTTTTTGGCTCCTTTGAAATTTTTCCTGAATCTAGGACCCAAATCACACCCTGAAAGATTAATTGACATAGTTTAATAATAAGTAATAAAGAAAAATTATTTATTCACAAATCATAATTTTGGTGATCAAATAGATAATTCAGTGTATATTTGGTTTCACTTTTGTTTTGTACTAGCCAAAATTGATTCCAGATTTGTAAAATTGATTATGACATGTTTGCATATGCTCGAGTAGAATTGATTGTGCCTCCAAAACTGATTATAACTTGAAGATAAATTTGGAACTTTTGCTTCAAAAGTTTGATTTTTATCTCAAATTTCTCGTTCAACTCACTTTTACATAAATGTATCCAAATATAAATCAACTTACATTCAACTCACTTGTAATCAGAATCAATTCTTGCCTCCGCAAAACCAAACACACACTCAGTTAATAATATAATACCCTCTCTACCACTAAGAAATTTTAAAACTATTCCAGTATGTTTGCATCCAAAATTGATTCTAACTTGCAGCTATAATTTGGAGCTTTTGCTTCTAAAGGTTGACTTTTACCCTCAAATTAATTGTTCACTCACTTTTACATAAATGTATCCAAGCATAAATCTGTTTACAATCCGTTGTCAATGCGGAAATGCGGCGCGGCCAACCCAAAAATTGGTTCGGTGGTGCAGCAACTAATAAATTTAATACTAAAGAGCATACTATTCAAAAAGAAATAGTAAAATACCTTAAACATTACTCAAAATTTCATAATATGAAATAAAAGCGATTGCAAAATTGAAAATCGCTAATACCAATTATATTCATAGGTCCGCTTTGACCGCTTTCCACTTCTGACAACGCAAAATACTCTAAAAAAAAACTTAAATTTCAATTTCAATATTTCAGCGTAACAAACAGAAGCAAGAAAGAACCTGTTTTTGAAAAGCGAAATGCAGAGATTGTTGATGATCAAGTTGGTGAGTAGAAGAAGTATTCAGTAGTCGGGTGTGGCTATGGCGGAACCGTTTGATGATCCATAACAGTGCAATAGCTTGAACAGTAACAACGGCAACTACACCGAAAGTGAATCCAAGAAGAATCAAACCATAAAACGCATAACCCATTTTGATTTGATTTGATTTTTGAAGTAAACAAACTTAACTTGATAGTGTGATAAAGAAACAGATGGTGGAAAACGGTCCCCACACGGTTCCAATCAAATTGAAAAAGGAAGCAAGCGCGTTGTCAATTATTTTTCAGTACCTATAAATATAAATATCCATAACATTTAAAAAAATTGATTATTTTTAGATAAAAACTTAAAATTTAGATTGTTTGATATCAACCCAACAATTATAATTATTCTTAAATGCGTCAACTAAGTGATTAGGCAAGTCTTCTTCCTTAAAAAAAATGTTCCTTAGTCCAAATAAATATTATTTAGAAATACTCACATAAATTAACAAAATTAAATCAAAAGTATCACATTAATTGATAACTTGTAATTTTATTTTTCTTAAATTTTTTCTTATTTTGTATATGTAAAGATTTTTATTTAGATTTGTATCTAACCAAAGTGTGTCTCTCTTTATTGATTATTTTTTTTGGGCTGGTCTACTATTTGATGAGGTGATGGAATTTCATTTTCCTAATTCATTTATTTATGCAGGTCTTTGTCATATTATTGTGTTTTCACGGTCTAAATCTAACTTAGATCACGTGATCATGTCCATGCCATGCCCCCCCATAAATCGTTTTTTGATAAAAATGCCCCCAAAATTTTGTACGACAAGGCTAATTTTTAAATGAATAATGAAGGAATCAGGTTTTGAATCAACAACTGGGACATCCTTCTTAAATTCTTACCCAATATCAGTACATGTACACCAAATGTCCAGTGATATTATGTCAAGGCTATTTTCATGTTTATCTCTTGCTGCAATTGAATATTCCTTGGAGTATCTAAATCATAAAACTAGTTTTGGGTTCTTAAAGTTTTAGTGGGTCAATCCATGGACCCTCACTCATTTAAGAATTTTAACCATATTTAACTCCAATGAGAAATCAATAACAAAAGTCATTAGAGTTTCTTTTCATAATTTTTTAAATATTTTTTCCGTCCTAATGAAGAAAAAAATTATTTATTTATTCATCTGGTTGTTAGGATTTTATTTTGGAATGGATTATGATTCAATGTAATAGAAAATGTGACTCATTGTATATAAGCACTTTTATGTGTATTTCACAAATCAATGAAATCACTTTTACATATTCATACTTTCCTCATTCTCTCTTCTTCTCATTCTCTCATATTCCAATAAACAAAAGCTCATAAAACTTTAGCTTGTGTAACAAGCTTTGTAAGCTGCGCTATCAGTTTGAACCCTACAAAAAATGATTGAAGAACGAAATTATTGTTTTAGCAATAGAGATGCCCTAAATTCTCTAGAACCCTAAGCGTTTGAGTCTTTACCAGTGCACCACCCCTCTTCGATGAGTTGTTGCCGTCCTCCACCACATCTCAACAACTTGGGCCAACGTCATTAGGTCCGCTTCAGATCAGATTGGTAAAACACGAGGGGTGTAGTTTTTAAGAAAAAAATAAGGGTAAAATAGCTATCAAAAGTCAAAACTTATAATGGGTATACCTTCCATCCTTCTCCATAGAGGCAGATTTCTGCCTAAAAACATTCTCCTTTTTCAAGTGGATGCTGACATTTTTCACTCCAACACTGTGTTAAAATTAAATAGTTCTTGAAAGTCTTAGAAATTAAGAACAAAGCATTGGAATAGCACATAAACCATTTTAGAGAATTGTCAAACTATAATAACGACTAATGCATTGTTCTTAATGATGTAAATTTGAGTCATGAAATGGAAGTTAAAATCTAGTAATTGGAGTCTACTTCGGGTTCTAGTTTTTTTTTTACCATTAGAGAAAATTGTAAATGTTCTTAAAACTTAGTTGGATTGACAGAATGTGTCCCACCAAAACTAAGTTAAGAACAAGACTTGAATTATAATGTTGTATGCCAACAAAAAAGGTACAAAGTTGTAACGAAACGCTAAGCTTGTAACCTAATAGCAATTAGAAACAATATTTGTTTGTTTTCTAGTAAATTAAACTATAGTCAAGCATAGATTAATAGCTCTAGTCTTAGCTGTATCGTCCTTTGAATTTAGCATTTGATCAACTATAGTTTTGTAATCCACCCGTAACCCCAATCAACATCACAAAATGTTACCACTATTTATAATAAAACATATTGCTAGTATTTCTAATAGGTTTATTTGTGATGTGTTTCATTTGGCATTGAAGTATCCAAACACTAGCCTGACATAGAAATTTTACCTCAAATTTAGTTATAGCCAAAGTTTAGAAATAAATTTAGTGTGTATATTCTTACCCCCAAAATCACAAAGGTTTGCTTAACAACTTGATTTGTTTTTTTTTATAGGAAACTTGATTTGTTAATAAATCGTTATTTAATCAACATTTATTGGTTGCATTTGCCATGAATCAATATAAGAAGAGGAGAAGGATATACAAAACTCAAAAAAAAAATATTTCAAGAAATGAACTGTACAAAAGATGTTATAGTTTAGTCACCTCCAAACTGCTATCATCTATGAAGGAAACTAACATAACTTAGGGTTGAGGACACCAAATGAGTATTAATCAGATGGACTCGAGTTCGAACCCTGAAAACTAACATAACCCGCTAACATTTGTTTATCCAAAAAAACAAAATCTAAGAAACTAGCATAAAGAAAGAAAAAAAAGATTTTTTTTTTTGGAGGGATGCTCATTGCTAAATAAAAAAACTCCGCTCTTATGGGGACTATACATCCTTTGACATATAACCTCAGCTTCTTGTTGTTTCCAAAACTGCATTTATAGGTACCGAATAAAGTAAGACGGCGGCAGTGAGTTAGTAAATAACAGCAGAAACCAATTTACAAAGGAGCTCGGAGAGTGAAAAAGTTGAAGTCATGGTGGTGAGCGTTGAGTTGCTTCAACCACGAGTCTGCGGCGCTGTACATTTCAGACATCCTTGCATTACCAGATTCTGAAGAGGATGATGAGCCTAACCAAAAAGGTTCCTGCAATTTGAAACTAGCCATCCCAAAAGGAGAGAGAGACATAAAACCACTCTTGTTTTCCTTGCCTGTCTTTCCCACACCTCCCCATTCCTCAAAACAACTTATGTCTTCTGCTATGCCAATATCATCGTACTTGTTTTTACAATCTGCAGAATAAGAACTTGTTAGAACAGTAACCCCGATCCAAAAGAATAAGGAAACGAAAACACAGACAGATGTTTGGTAACGAAGTTAGGACAAATTTGCCTACGTCTCCAACTGCATAGTAGGTGCAGTTCCTTTATATTATTAGTGAAAGCTTAAGGTTTACAACTTGTATCTATATACTACGACCTTCCCATTTATCAAAAACTACAAGCTATACTCAACAAAACTCGAGTTATACCCTCAAACCTCAAAGAGATGTTACGAAGGTGTGCACATGAAAATGAATACTCATATTCGTTGTATCTTTTGTGAAATGCAAGAAAAGAAGCACAATGGGAAATGAAAGATGCTATGGAAGTACATTTCATCTCAAAGCAAAAAATCCAAATGATTTCATGTTTATTGGATTTTTGGAAAACACGCTCATTCGTTGATTGGAAAAAGACTGATCACTACATCAGGATACCTTGAAATGATGATGACAGTGTATGGTAAGTCAGGAAGCATGCTGAGAGCTCCTTTTCACTTGGCTGATGATTTGGTATGGAATAAATAGGGTACCTATCCAAAGATAAACAATTCCGTATAAGTTCTTTGTACCTTGGAATCTAACAGAAACTATATATTATACAGAAAAAGTAAGCATGCCAATAGAAACTTCAAAAGATTTGTTGCAATTTGCAGAAACCACTAACTTCACAGGAAAACTACGATCTGAACAACAAGTTGCTATCGAAGTTTCAATAATAGAGGAAAAAATGCCAATATAACACTAGGTGCAATGCAATCACTTCAAGTTGAGGTGTTCATCTTCAAGAACAAGAAGATTTAAGGGTAACACAAAAAATTAATTCTGCTCACCAAGCAACAGCCATCCAACTTGCAGGGGAAATATCCACACTTTTCAAAGTCATCAATGCCGGATGGCTTTTAGCTAGCTCAGTTATCTGAGACAAGAAAAATCACCAAACAGGCATCATGTGAGGGGGCATATACAAATATGTTCCTTTTTTATTACCTCTAAAAAGTTGTGGATACTACTTAGCAGTTAAAGTCTACCTTCTCAGAAAATGGAACCCTCAACCAAGGCTGTGAAGTTTCGTTGTATTGTAAGTAAAGGTATCCAAGCATATCTCTTGTTGGCAACGAACTCAATTGGTCAGAACTTGAATCCAAGGAAACAGCATCCCATGCCTTGCTAGAATTGTTGCTTACCGATCTAGATAGGATATCGCTTCCACTATCATCTTCACTCGAGGATTCAAATTCAAATTCAGCTGCATCGATATCCTCTCTCCTGTTCCTTGAAGGGATTAAAGAAAACTCAAACCTTTTTGCTTACACATATTTGGTAAATAAGCGAGCAGTAATGTGTTCGGCTTACCTCGAAGCTGCAACAGACTTACTGGTGTAGATTTGGATGGAAGATAGATACGGAACGTAATATTGCGTCAAAGCATCGCCGTTTCCTAACAGTATAGGTGTACCAGCACCCAATGCACTCCATTTTTCATAGCAGTCCCAAAGATCTTTCAATTCAAAGCATTCAACTTTGTCCTTGACAAGAGGTAGCCATTGGCTATTTACTTCATGAGAACAATTCTGCAAAATTACATGATACAAGTAAAACAAATCAATCAACTAGGCCAATTCCCATTCATCTACAAGGTATCATCGTCATCGTCGATGTTAGTTGGTACTCTCTCTGTCTCACTATAACTGTTGTTTCATTTGAGTTGTACATGGTCTTTAAGAAAATGATTAGTTTTGTTGATTTCAACGATAAAATGAGTTTCATTTATCAAAACACTCTTATTAATTATAGTTAGTAAGGTAGTTAGATGGATTGAGATACAATAACTAAAGTGACAAATTAATTTGAGACAAAAATATTGCAAATGAGACGCATTATAGTAGGATATTTTAGTAGTCAGAGTTCAAACCTTAGACCTACTTCAGCAGCTCAACCAATTGAGCTACACCTTGGGGAATGGGGA